>ERZ836760.271-NODE-271-length-82745-cov-24.068702_pt1 | contig 82745 bp, 67 predicted proteins | sample MGYA00519941_ERZ836760 | MGnify/ENA primary metagenome ERZ836760 (study PRJEB31850, sample SAMEA3708807) | human gut metagenome | biome: human gut; feature: human-associated habitat; material: faeces | place: China | collected 2014 ... | reverse complement strand
CTCCCATGTGCCGCCGATAAAGCTTGCCGGGCTGGTGGGGTCGTTGCTGGCCCAGTACCTGACTCTCTTGTAGTCCTCTTCCCGCTGGGCAGCGAGCATCTCCTTGATCAGCGCCCGGGTCGCCGCAGCATCGGCGGGGGCCCCTGCGATGGAGACGGTCGTGTCGGTGTTTGCCGCCTTTTTAGCTTCCTCCGCCCAGTTCTTGGATGCTTCCTCACTGGCTTTGGCATTGGTAGCAGAGGTAGCCGCTGCCGTCTTGCTCTTCTCTGCCTCCCCGGCCTTGGTGGCGGCGGTGGAAGCGCTCCCCGCAGCGGCGGTGGCCTGCTGGGTGGCGGTGTTTGCCGCAGCGGTGGCCGTTTTGGTGGAGGCCGCCACATCGTTCAAGGCTATGGTGCGGGCCCGGGCGATGTTCTGCAAGGCGGTGGTGTGCTCCGTCTCTGTGTCCTGCAGGGCCTGCTTGGCGGCGGTCTCACTGGTCTTGGCGTTCTTCTCGCTGGCGGCGGACTTGGTCTCGCTGCTCTTGGCGGCGGTTTCACTGCTCTTGGCGTTGTCCTCACTCGTCTTTGCTGCATTCTCACTGGCCTTGGCATTGGTCTCCGACGTTTTTGCGTTGGTCTCACTGGTCTTGGCTCTTACCGCACTCGTTTCGGCCTCCTTGGCCTTTGTGGTGCAGGTGGCCACACTCGTATCCATGCTGTCGGCACTGGCCTTCGCCTTGTCCGCGCTGGCTTTCGCGTTGGTTTCGGATGTTTTTGCGTTGGTCTCGCTGGTCTTGGCCGCGTTCATGCTCTCCAGCGCCTTCTTGGCGTATTTCGTCACCTCGGCCACGAACTGCTCATAGATGCTCGGCGTAATGTTCTCGGTGGTCGTGTCGGTGTCGATGGTGTCATAGCAGGTGTACTTGCCGGGCTTGGTCATGGCAATGTAGCCGCTGTCGTTGATGGCCAGCAGCATCCAGGTGCCCTCTTTTTCCAGTGTCCACCGCCGGTCTACCAGTGCGCTGTTCTGTTCGTCCAGCAGCTGGGGGTCCGGCTTTGTGCCGCTCAGGCGCTGCACATGCAGGGTCACGGTACAGTTCTTCCACTCTTCCGGCAGCTCAAAGCGGAGCTCGTCCACCTTGGCGCTCCGCACACCGCCCAGATACAGCGTCTCAATGTTCGCCCGGAACGTCGAACCATTGTCCTGCAGCTTTCTGATCTTGATATCCAGTTGGCTCACAGTTTCACTCCCTTCACCAATCGGGCGCACTCCTCGATCGATCCAGAGGTCTCATTTCAGATTTGTGCGCCCTTCCTGCCCCTATCCTATCACGCCCCGCCGGGTGCAACTACCCCGGACATACAAAAGGGAGGCCGTTCACCCCGAACGGTCTCCCTTTCTTCTAAGCAGGGCTCCCCCCTCGGGGGAGCTGTAAGCAACTCCGCCTTTGGCGGATTGCGCACTGAGAGGTTCACCTCACCCCTGCCCACTCATCCTTGCTGTTCTTTGCCTGTTCCTCCTTTTTTGCCGCGTCCTTCACCCACTGGGCAAAGTTCTTGTTCTCATACATCGGGGTTCCGTCCGCTTTGGTCAGCTTCAGCAGCATCGTTTCCAGGCGCTTGCGGTCGCTGCTGCTGCCCGCCAGATACTCTTCCTTCACCGCCGCCGTTATCTTCGTCTTGATGCTGCCGTCCTCCTTGCCCGCCGTCCGCAGCCGCCGGATCTCATCCTGCACGTCGCTGGTCCTGCCGGTGTCCACCGCTTCAGTCAGGTCATCGTACACGCTGCCGCCGGTGCCGCCTCTGTACAGCTCCTCGGCCTTGCTTTCAATGGCTTCGGTCACAAGGTCAATCACCCACGCCCGTTTTTTCGCGTCAGCTTTGACCCCCTCCCGGATGCCCAGCGTCTCGTACAGTTCCCGGATCAGCCGCTTCGTCACGTCCTGCCGTTCCCGGTCGTTGCCCTCGTTCCGGGCCCTGGCCGCCTGCTCTACTTCCGGGCTGTATTTCTTCAGCCGGTTCTTCAGCTGGCTGGCAATGGTCTTTTCGTCCTTGCCCATGGCTTCCAGCTTCGCCATAGCACCGCTGGCGTTGTCCGTGTCCCCCTCGGCAATGGCGTTGTACAGCCGGTCATACTGCCCGGTGGCGCTCGTCGGGGTCGAGCTGAACGAAAAGCCGCTTCCGCTTGCAATGTCTCGTGCATCTTCCACATAGGCATCAAAGGCATCCAGCATTTTCCGGGCGTTCCCCATAGGCACACCCGCAATTTCAAACCCGTACTGTATCAGGTTCACGCCTGCCTTTCGCAGTTTCTGGTGATACGCTTCCAGCTGTTCCTCCGTCATGTCACCGGTGTCCTGCCGGACAAGGCTGGAAAACTTCGTTACTGCTGCAAAAAGATCATTCACAGCGCTGATGTTGGTTGCACTCACCACATCGTAATCCGTACCGTTCACTGCATTTCCCACAGCGCTGTACAGCTCGCTGCCATACAGGAAGTTGCCCGCAAAGCTTTCCGTGTACAGATTCAGGAATCGCTTGCTCACGCTGGCCGCGGTCACATCTCCGTTCTCGTCCTGCTCTCTGTCCCACCGGTGCAGCAGGAAGTCCGCACCGATCTTCATCAGTGCAAACACAGCAGTCTGGGTGATCTGGCTCACAATGGCCCGGTTCAGGTTCTTTCCAGCCCGCTTCACTTCTTCTGCTGTCTCGCTGCTGGGTGCAGCCTTGTCCCGTGCTTTCTGGGCGTTGTAGTCCATCACCGCATCGGCCAGGATGCCGTAGTTCTGGAAACGCTGGGTCGTGAACATGGTCAGGATCTTGGTCATTTGATCCGGGTTGCGCTGGATCCCCGCACGCTGCATGGTGGTGTAGTTGGGCTGGGTCTCCTCGATCACCCGCTGATATGTCTTGTTCACCGCTTCCCAGTAGGCTTCGCTGCCTTTCGTGGCTGCCCCCTCTGCAAACTCATTGACGTGGTGCTCCACATACCGCTTGGAACCCTCCCACAGGGCCGCTACCGTGATCTCGTCCATGCTGTTGATCCAGCCGGTCACCCACTTAGGCAGCTTGTCCATGGCCTTTTCTGCCGCGCCCTGGCTCACGCCAATGCTGGCAAGTTCACCCCGCTGGCTTCCCCGCAGTCGGTATTGCAGCAGCACATCCCCATGCTGGGCAATTTCCTGTTCCAGCGCTGCCCGCTGCTTGCAGGAGAGGTTCTTCACAAACGGCACCACCGCCGCCATGGTATCCGCACCCAGTACCGCGCCCGCCGTTGGCAGAGATGCCGCCTGCGCAATGGCCACACCAGGGTTCAGCGTCAGGATCGCGCCCGCATAGTTGCCGCGCAACCTGTCCAGCACTTTGGTCATTGTGGTCGAGCGCTTTCTTTGCGTGGTCTGCAGGTCGGTCAGCAGGTCATCGATGTAGTTCGTCGCGCTCTGGCCCCACTTCTCTTTCAGGATACCATTTTTCAGCATCTTGATGCCGTCCTCGGTCTCAATGCCACTGTTCAGCACCTTCTGCACGTCCCGGATGGGTGCCGCCAGTCCGGCGTAGGCTGCCGTGTCCCGCAAACTCCGCTGCACCACGCTGCTGCACTCCTCCAGCAGGATAGGCATCTGGCTCTTGACACGGTTCTTCAGGAAGCCCCGGCCCTCAATGGTGGCATCCAGTTTCACGCCCTCGATCTGGGTCGCCAGCGCCGTCTTGTCCACCGCAATGGGGTAATAGTTTTTCACGGTGGCCCGCTGGTAACCCAGCAGCTTCATGCTTGTCTCGTTGATCAGGTTCGTGGTGTAGCTGCCAAAGAAATTCTTCATGTCCTCGCACCAGGCCCGGTCGTAGTCGGTCATGGCCTTCTCCACGGCCTGGATCACGGTGTCGGCCATGGGGTTTCCCGCGCTGTCCGTCAGCATCCCGATCTTCACGGTCTGGCCCTTCTGGTAAGCCTTCTCAATGTCGCCCCTGTTGTACTCCTCCGCATCCGGGATCGTCAGGCCACCGTTCAGCAGGTGCTCCCGGCTGTCGGCGTTCTGCAGGTGCATGTACAGGCTGCACAGCTGGGCGTGGGTCAACGGTGCAGCCCGACCCTTGCTGTCCTTCAGGCCAATGTCCACCAGCTCCGCGCCCGGACCGGCGAATTTTTCCATCTGTCTCAGGTTCGCCTTGCCCGTCACATTGTCAAAGAGCTTCGTTCCCTCCACAATGATCCGGGTCTGTTCCCTCTGGCCGTCGTTCAGCATGGTTCCCAGCTTCTCCATCTGGCTGTTCTTTGCGTAGCCGCCCAGCATCCGGAACACACGGCCAGCCCCCAGCATGTCCAGGTTGTACCTGGTCAGGGCGCTTTGCAGCTTTCCATCGTTGCCCTTGCTCTGGCGCACCTCTGCAGCCGCCTCGTTGGCGATCTTGTCCACCGCTTCGGCTTTCTGCAAGCTCAGGGTCTTGTTTGCCGTCCGGATCACGTGCAGGGTGCTGGTCGTAATGGCTTTCAGCATCCGCATCTGGTCCACCGTCATGGGCAGATAGGTGCGGTTCTCGGTCTCTCGGATCCGCTTTCTCAGCCGGTCGCGCAGCATCTCGGCCTTTTCGCTGTCCGGCAGTGCCTCGGCCTCTGTCAGCTGCTGGTTCAGCCGGTCAAGCTGGGTCTGCTTGCTGGCATTCAGGTCAGCCTGCAGCGCGTCGATGAGCTCCGGCACCTTGCTCAGCTTCCAGTCCTCGCTGATGCCGTTGGAGCTGTTCTCGGCTCCCATCGACTGCATGATACTGGTGCGCAGGGCCGTCAGCCGGGCCACGGCGTGGTCGTTCAGCAGGGTCATATCCGCCAGCTTTGCCACCTCTGCCGCCTGCTGGATCAGGTGGGGCTGCACATACCGGTCCTTGCTGGGCCGCAGGATCATCTGGTTCAGCTGGGCAGCATTGGCCCGGATGCCCCGCCGCAGCTCGTCCTTCTGCCGACCGTCCCGGGCTTTCTGTACCCGCTTCTCAGCCAGCTTCTTGGCAATGGCAATGTCCTCGTCCCGCTGCTGCTGGGCTGCAGTGATGGCGATTGCGTTTCGCTCCGCCTGCTTTTCCTGCCACTCCTGAGCTTTGCGCTGGTTTTCCTGCTCCCATTCCAGCAGTTCGTTTTCCTGATGGATCAGCTGCCACTCAGCCCGATCAGCCCGGCGCTGTTCTCCTGCCACCTGGTGCGAAAGGTTCCAGTTCTCCCGCTTCAACTGTTTGTTTTCCAGCCGGATCTCGTCCAGCATCTGCTGGCGTTCTTCCTTCAGCCGCTTTTTTTCGGCCTTCCACTCCCGTTCGTAGGCTTCCTTCAGCACGTCCAGCTTTTCGGCCATGTCGCCGTAGTTGGTGATGTCCAGCCCCAGCGTATCCAGATTCTGATCCAGCAGCTTTTCTGCTTTTTCATTCCGCTTCTGCTGTTCTGTCCACTGCCGCAGTGCTTCATCCCGGCTTCCGTTCCGGCTGTTCTCATACATCCTCCGGTTGAACTCCCGGTTCTGCTCCTTCTGCACCTTCCGCAGGTCCTTCAGCGCCTGCTCCGCGTTCTCCTCGCCCACGGCAGCAGCCACAGCCTGGCGCTGCCAGCGCTGGAACCCGTCAAAGATGGCCTGTGCATCGGTCATCTCCGGCACGTTCAGGATATCACCCAGCATCCGGTCGGCCAGCTCCACTTTGGCATCCTCGTACTCGGCAGCATCCGCAAAGCGGCTCATCATCTTGGGCTTGATGGCATCGTGCACGTTCATCAGCACATCCAGCCACTCGGTGCTCTCCATGCTGGCCGCGCCGTCCACGCCTGCCGCCTGGGCCGCGCCCCGGAACAAGGCCGCTGCCCCTTCCTTGGTTCCGCCCATGGCCCGGGTGTCGTTGACGATGGCTTCATACACTTCCGCCGGGTTGCCGTCCCGCACACCCTCTGCCTGCCGCAGCTTCACACCGTGCCGCCGGGCCTCCGCCACCGCTTCGCTCCACGTCCCGTACCGCTTCACCAGCTCCGCCTTGGCCGGGCCGTCCTTGTTCACCGTGTAGCTCAGGTCGTGGTATTCCGGGTACTCGTCCCACAGCTCGGTGTTCCGGTAGGTCGCCCCGCTCAGTATTTCATCTGCAATGGTCTCAGACAGCGCGCTGGCCTTGCTCATGCTGGCCCCGTCTGCCGTCATGTACTCCACCAGCGCCCGGGTCTCTCCGGCAATCTTCGTCCGGTCGGCCCTGCTGCCGTTGGCCTTTGTCCACCGCACCGCCAGCCCGTCAATGGAATCCTGGCTGATCCGCACACCGTGGGTCACACCCATCATCTGGGCCAGCGTTTCCATCGCCGTGCTGTTGTCCGCAATGGCCCGGCTTGCCTGCCGCTGGGTGTTCTTCCGCGCGTCCCGTTCCGCCTGTTCGGCTTTGGCCGCCAGCTGGTACCGGAATCGTGCCAGGCTGCTCTCTGCGGGCAGCTCACCGGTCTTGTAATAGTCCCTGATCTCCCGCACAACACGATCAGCATCAATGCGGCCGCTGTACTCCTTGCTGGCTGCAACCCTGCCGTCGGTGGTGGAAATATCCAGCGTGAACTTTCTCTGTTCACTGCCCAGGCTTCCCACCATCTCACGGATCTGTTCCAGCTGTGCAGCGGTCGGGGCTTTGTCTGCGGCCAGGTCAACACCCGGAGCTTCCGCCATCACCCGCACATTACCGTCTGCCAGGAACTTGTTCAACGCGTCTGTCCCTTCCGATACTTCCGCCGGGCCGAACACACTCATAATTTCCCGGTGGTCGGTGTCACGGGTCTTATCATTCCGGGCAAAATCCAGCATCTGCCCATCCGGCAGGATGTATCCGGCCCGTTCAAATTCACTCGTCGTGCCAAACTGCTCCACGGCCAGCTGACGGCGATACTTCGCCGCACCGCCTGCTTCCTTTGCTTTGGCATCATAGACAGCCTGCTGTTTCTGCTTCTGTTCATTTCTCTGGGTTTCCAGCTTGGCATGAGCTTCCCGCAGTGCATTATTCACTTCACCGATTCGGTTTTCAAGCTCTGCACCACGCTGGTTAAAATCCTTCCGCTTTGCAAGGTACGCCTGGTATTCTTCACTGGCCTTAAACTCCTTTGCCTCGGCAGAGAACAAACCCAGAGATTTTCTCTTCCCTTCAATCTCCTTTACCTCGGCGCTGTTCAGCCAGTTTGTTCGCTCTGTTTTCAGGGCGTTTTGCTGGTGTTCCAGTTCCCGACTTTCTTTTTGAAGTGCCGCCAATTCATCCACGGTTCCAGCAGAGCCGTCACTCAGCTGGAACCGCACCGATTTCTTCACAGGTTCGCTGTTTCCCTTGCTTTCGGCATTTTCTTGTGCTATACTGTTTTTAGCAGGAAAGCTCGGGCGTTCACCGCCCTCCTCGGTTTTGAGTACCGTGTCAGCGCTTTCCTGATAAATAGAACCCTCCGACCCTCTGCTCCCCGAATCTTCGGATTCCATGTGGGCTTTGCCGGAGGGTTCCGTAAAACCTCCTTGCAGACTACTCCTTGAATCTTTGGATTCTACGTGGGTACGCATGGAGGTTTTATTATTTGTAGATTTTATATCTACAATATCATAGAAAATCTCCCGGTCATTTGCTTTGAAGGCAGTCAGAACATCAGCTTCATAGGCATTCTGCCCAACCACAATTTTGATTTTTCCACGGTTGAATGCTTCCGCATTCTTGTGGTTTGCAGGTTCTCTGTAGACTTCATCTGCGGTTTTAATAATTTCATCCAGATTTGCAGCCATCCGCATTTTATCTGCATACGTTTCTTCGTTCGTTCTCTGAAGCGCCATTGTAGATTTAGAACGGACAAACTCACTTCTTCCATCTTTATGGTTCAAAATTGTCCAGCCGTTCCGCTCAAAGCCATTCGGATACCGTTCTTTGATGGCCTGCTTCACTACGGTTTTCCAATCTTCCTGTGGAACACCGTTCAGGATATCTTCATCAATTTTGATGTAGCTCTCTCCGTCGGCATCCTTCTGGATCGAAAAACGAATATTGCGTCCTTCCGCCGCGCTCTCTGTCTTGGGGGCAGCGGCGTTTTCTTTTGCACTGCGCAGGTTGTCCATCGCTTTTTCAGCGTGGGCAAAGTACTCGTCCTGCAAAATTCTGCGCTCGTTCTCGGCCAGGCGCTGGGCCTTCAGGGCCGCCCGGTTGTCTGGGTCAAGGGTCAGCGCTTCCTTTGCCCGGCTCACAATGCCGTCCAGCATCTCCTTCACCCGGTTCATCACGGTACGGATGGTTCCGGCCCTGCCGCTGTTCTTCTCGGCCTGCCCGCGCTGGAACTCTACCCAGCGCTTGAAATCGGATTCATTGGAGAAGATGCCCCGCCAGGCATCGCCCACCAGCTCCTCGGCAGCTTCCTCATAGGTCAGATTCTGCTGGGCATAGTCGGTCATCTTCTCCCGGATCATCTCGTCCACGGTCTCAAAGCCGCTGCTCCTGGCCAGATACAGCAGGGCATGGTCCTGCAAAGTCTTTGCTCCCTCGCTGTCCAGTGCGTTGTACCAGTGGTAGTCCTCGTGCAGCACCGTGCCGAACGTATCCTGTGTACTGTCTCCAAAGAAGATCCGGGCCGTCTCCGTGTCCACATAGGCCCGCACCCGGCTGTCTGCCTGTCCTGCACCGTTCTGCAGCACGTTTTTCAGAACCGCCGTGGTGCCGGTTGCCGCCGCGTTCAGCTCGATCACCTGGCTTCCAGCGTCGTTCGCGTTGCGCAGGGTTCCCTTGTAGATGGTCTCACCCCGGCCCGTCAGGCTCTGTTCCGTCAGAGTGCCGCTCAGCTGGCTCTTGGCCCACCGGGTATCTGCCGCATCCCTGCCGTAGGTGTAGGCGATCTCCAGCGCGTTCCTGCCCTTGAGGTTGCCCAGCACATAGTTCACGTTGGCCGCCATGCCGCTGCCGGTGCCCGCCAGCTCCAGCGCCTGGTCAAAGGTCTTCACGTCCTCCATCTGGCCCAGCCGGTACAGGGTGGATGCTGCCGCCGCATAGCGGTCACTGTCCACGCCTTCCGGCTGTTTCCGGCTGATCTCCTGCGCCGCCTTTTCGCCCACCTTCCAGCTCCGCAGCACCTGCTCCGTCCGGGCCTGCTTCTGGCCTTCCGTCCTCGGTGCTTCCATGCCGTAGGTCTCCCGCATCGGGCTGTTGCTGCTGTCCATCCCGTCAAGGGTGCTTTCTTCCACAGGGACCGACTGCATCACAGCCTGCCGGTCAGCTCCATTCTGCGCAGTCAGACCAGTGTTTTCCGCACTGCCAAGGGCTAACGGGTTGCGACTGTCAGCGCTTATGCGATGACTGAGGGGTTCTGCGCCGTCCGCCGCTGTTTCCGTGGGGCTTTCCACACTTTCCCCAGCGTTCTCAACAGCATTCTGCTGGCTGCGCTGTGCCGCCACTTCCCGCAGCATCCGCCGGGTAGCCGCAGCCGTGCTCGGCAACTTCACCCCATAGGCTTCCTCAAAAGCCGCGCGGTTTGCCTCGTTTCCGGCCTCCGGGGTGAACAGCCTGATGGTCTTGCCTGTCAGGCTGTCACCGGCCGCCGCTTCTGCAAACGTCTGCACAGCCAAGTTGTCCGATATGGCAGCAGTTTCTGCACTGTTGCCCTCAGCCGCAGGGCCCGCCGCTTTCAGGTCAGCAGAGCCTTTTTCAGTCCCATCAGACTCCACCGACATGCCAAGGGCCCCACTATTAGGGGGGCTGTCAGCGCTCACGCGCTGACTGAGGGGTTCCGGTTCCCGCGCCAGCTCCTCCCGGCGCTGGTGTTCCTTCAGCGCCTGCTCGTATTCGTCCTGAGCGGCATACCGCTCCACGTTGCCCCGCAGGCTGGAATCTCCCGCGTTCATCCTGGAAAGCCCTGTACCCACAGCGCCGCCCAGTGCACCGGACGCGCCGCCGGTCAGCCCCGCTTCCAGCGCCTGAACCAGCGTGTCCGTGGTAAACATGGTCTGGGCAGCTTCGCTGTCTCCCAGGGCCGCATCAATGGCCTTGTCGGCGTAGGTCTCCACAAAGGCCTGCACGGCGTTGTCAATGCCGCCGGAAATGGCGTTGGCAACTGCCGGATGTGCCGCCGCAAAGGCCGAATCCCCAGCCAGCGCCCGGATCTTGTCTGCCACAGCTCCCGCCACGGAATTTCTGGCGTAGTCCGCGCCCATGGTTCTTGCCAGATCAGCCGCACCCACGCTGTTGATGGCCCATCCTGCGCCAAACTTGGCCACGCCGCCCGCCAGTGCCTTGCCTGCGCTTTCGCCCTTGGCCGCGCTCTGGCCCATGGCATCCGCAGCGCCCTGGGCACTCAGCACCGGCAGCACCGCCGCCGGATTGATGGCAGCCACGGCAAGGTTCTCAGCCGCACTGGTCGCCACGCCCTGCACAGTCCGCTGCACATCGGTCAGGCCGCTCTGGGCCGCTCCCGTCAGCTGCTGGCCCCGGTTGTACAGCTGGTAGCCCACGCTCTTCTCCGTGTCGATGCCACCCTTTGCTTCCGTTCCGGCAATGCGGCTGCGCATGTCCTCGATCTCCTGCCGGGTAAATCCCTGCTGCAACAGGTCGCCGGTGCTGTACTTGGGCTGGTAGTCCATGTCAGTTTCCATCAGCTGGTCATACAGGTTCTTCTCGCGGGGGTTCCGGGCAAGCTCCGCTTCCAATGCTTTCCGGTTCTCGCTGCTCTGCCGGATGTTCTTTCCGGCCTGCACCAGGTACTCCGCACCCATCAGCGGGGCAGCGGCCACGGTGTCCGCAACGCCGCCCACGGTGTTTGCCGTCCGCCGGGCCAGCTGCTTCCACTCCGGGATTTCTTCCATGGTGTCCAGATACTCCATGGCCTGCCGGATCTCCGTGTCCGTGTACCCCAGCTTTTTCAGGTCCGCCGTGCTGTAGGTGTTGCCCACCTTCCCCTTGATTCCCGTGGTGCGGAAGGGGTCGATGCTACCATCCCCGGCGCTGGCCCCGTTTCTGCTGGTGCCGGTCTCGGCATAGCTGGTATAATTGCTCTTCTTTTCCAGCAGCTTGTTCACAAGCTCCTGATTCCGAGGCTGGTCAAACCACTGGTTGGCCTGGTCAAAGGCCTCCGGCTGGCTGTACTCCGCATAGCTGTTCTTCAGCTTCTGGGCCTGCTGGCCGTACCACGTTCCCAGAGTATTCCCCGCCGGGCTCACTGTCACCTTCTGCCGGTTCAGCTCGTCGCTCCGGCTGTCCATGGCATCCGCAAAGCCCAGGTTGTTCCTTGTCCGGTAATCCTCCAGCGCCGTGGAATACAGGTCGGTGCCCGTCTGTCGGCTCGTTGCTTCCTGCTGTTTTTGTGCACGCAGGGCAGCAGCGCTGCCCTTTTCCCAGCTTGTTCCCGTACTGCCATGGGCTAACGGGTTGCGACTGTCAGCACTCTTGCGCTGACTGAGGGGTTCTGCCCCGCCCGCTGCTGTTGCCATCCCAGTCTTTTCCTGCCGCTCTTTTTCATTGCGGTTCCGCAGCGCAGCAGCACTTCCCGATTTCCATGCCATCCTGTTTCCTCCTTAAAATCCAGCGTTCTGCATTGCCCTGTCGATCACATCGTCCGATGCACCCAGATTCATCAGCCGACTGGCGATGGTATTTGCATCCATTCCCTGTTCCTTCCACCCCTTTGCATAGCTCAGGGCGTTGCTGTACGGCATTCCGGTACTCTTACCCGTGCTCCCTCCCGTGGTTCCCCCGGGCAGGGCCCACTTGTTCGGATTCGCCAGCGGGGCGATCAGCCCGCTGCCAGTTCCGGTCGCTGCTGTTGTGCCCGTGTCACCGTCCGGCAGCATTCCGGCGCTGGCCAGAATGTTCGCATAGACGCTCTTGGTCGGGTCATCATCCTTCAGGCTCTGATACTTACCCAGCGCCGTCAGCAGTTGGCTGTTTGTCCACCCGCTTCCGCTCTTGCTGGAGCCGCCGGAACTTCTCGAACTTCTGCTGCTCTTCGTAGCTGCCGCCTTTGCCAGCTGGGTCGCCAGCTGACGGTTTGCAATGGTGCCATAGGAACCGGCTGCATTGCTGTCCAGCCCGTACATCTTCAGCAGGTTGGCCGCTGCTTCTTGATTTCCGCTTGCCACCAGAGAAGCCGCGGTGCTCAGAACACCTGCCTGATCGTCCCGGGTCACCGGTGCGCCGTTGTAGCTGGCAAAAGCGTTTGCGTTCAGGCCGTACCGGTTCAGCACGTCGCTGGCCGCATCCCCGGCTCCCTGGGTGTACAGGTTGAACGCCTGCTGGTAAGCACTCAGGGCATCGCTCTGGTCGGTGCGTTTCTTGTTGTACTCCCACTGTTCCCGGGCAAAGTCATTTTCCCACTGCTGCTGGGTGTACCCCTTGTACCCATCGTAGGCCGTCAGGGCCGCCGAACCGATGTTCTTTACCGTGTTCCAGAGGTTGTTCCAGTAAGTGTCGTTCTCGTTCCGAGCCTGTTCGCTCTGGTTGGCAAGGAAATTCTGCCACGCCGTGTAGTTGGCAAAGTTGCTGCCGTAGGCACTGCGGTCCAGCGCCTCGGTGTTGGCCATGCCGGAAAGGGCACTCAGCAGGTCGTTCTGCTGGTTCTGGTATTCGCTCAGTGCCTGGCCTCTCAGGCCGGGTACCGCATTGTCAATGCCGCTCAGCGCCTGCTGCTGGCCCTGCTTTGCCACGCTGTCGGCGTAGCTGCTGCCATACCCGCCCGCCAGCATCGCCGCGTTGGCCTGGGCGTTCTCCGCGCTGGCGGCAGCATTGGCCTGGGCCTGGGCGCGGTACTGCTGGTAGGCTTTGCTGCCGGTATCCCAGTCGAACCCGCTGCCGATCTGCCCGGTCAGGCTGTCCATTGCGTCCTTGTTCCGGCTCACATAGTCCGCCGGGCGGTTGGCATTCCATTCCCGCTCTTCCTGTTCCGCCTGGTTCTTTCTCCGTAAGGTATCAAATAACATGTCGTTCTCCTTTTCTTCTGCCACACACCGGTCTTCAGATCACGGCAAGCGCTTTCAGCACCCACGGCAGCATCTGTGCGCCGACCTGCAAAACGTTCCCCCAGAAGTTGGTGTTGTTCGCATCCTTCTTCTGGTTGGCCCCCACCGCGTTGGCATATTCGGTCTGGGCACTGTTCAGCTGGCCATAGTAATTGTTCAGGCGGGTGTTGTAAGCATCCTGCGCCAGCTTTTCCTGCTGCTGCAAAGAGCTCAGCCGACTGCTCAGATCACTCTTTTTGGCGGCATATTCGTTGTATGCCTGGTTGTATAAGCTGTCTGCCACGTCCGAAAGCCCGTTCATGGTGCTCTGGTAGGCCGTCTGCCCGCTGGAAGTGCCCCAGCTGTTGCCGTAGCCGCCGCTGCGGGCCGAAGCGTTGGCGGCAGCGTTCTCACTGGCCAGCTCCGCACCCCGGGTGTACTGGTTCTTGTACTGCTGGTAAGCTGCGTCCTTGGTGTAGTCGTAAGAAAAGCCGTCCCGGTTCATCTTGTCCAGCTGGCTCTGCGTGCCGCTGATCTGGCTGCCGTACTCGCTCTGATACTCCCCGGGCTTCTGTCCTTTGATGTAATCCAGATTGTTCTTTGCCGTGGTCACCCGGTCGTTGCTCTGGGCGTACTGGTAGCTGTTGGAATCGTTCTTTCTGGTTCCAAACACGCCGGTGCCCGCATTCTTTTCGCTGTTGCCGGTAATGCCGTCATACGCATCCCCCATCATCAGCGCCACATTGTGGCCCGGGATCAGGTACTCCCACCACTTTCCTCTTGCCATCTTCTCACTGTCTCCTTTCGTTTACTCCACCTTCAGCCCCATGGCCACCAGCTTGTCCCGCATGGTGTCACTGAAGTTCGTCTCGTCCAGGTTCTGCATCATGTATATCATTTGGTCCCGCAGCTGCATCAGGTAGTTGTTGATGCTCCGCCTGTCCTCCGGGGCCATGTTGTCACTCAGTTTCGGCATGGCGATCTCGCCAAGCCTCGTAATATCTGCCATATAAAATCTCCTTCCTCTAAGCAGGGCTCCACCTTCGGGGGAGCTCCGCGACACGCCGCCACCAGGCGGATGGAGCGGTGAGAGGGTTACCTCTTCGGTTCCCCTCCGGCCACCCGGTTGCCCCGGCTCTCTGCCATGCTGAACGCAATGCTCCGCACCGCGATCTGCCCGGTGCCCTTGATCCGCAGCCGCATGGTGTCGTGCCGCTCCGGCACAAAGGGCAGGTTGACCCGGGTGTATTTGTTCAGAACGGCTGCCTGGCCCAGCGTCTCCCAGGCCCCGCCCTCATAGCTGGCCTGCAGCTCCACAACGCTGTACGTCAGGGCATCCACCCGCAGAAACACCCGGTTGATGTACTTGTCTGCCGGGATGTTCAGTCCAATGTCGCCGCTCACAGCCTCAAAGCCCACCTTCTGTTCCAAATTCGCCTTTGCCGTGTCGGTGTCCCGGTCGGCCTCCCGTTCCGGTTCGGTGGCCCATAGGTTTACGCCGTCCCACTGGTAGAGCTGCCGCCCCGTGGAGCACATCGCCCAGCCGGAAGCATTCTCTTCCGCCGCCGTGTCCTCCTCGTGCCAGAGCTGCCGTTCGGTGTCGTAGACCAGCAGCCGGGTCTCGTTTCGGCCCGGCACCCGCAGATGCAGGTAATACCGGGTGTCCAGCACACCGCCCACCGCCCCGCGCACGTTCATCAGCCAGGTGTTGTCCAGCCCGCCGCTGATCTTCACCGGCAGGCTGCCGTCCCAGGCCATCACGCCGTCAGTGGACAGGTAGTACAGCACCTCTGCCAGCACACACATGCTCTTGCTGGCCTGCTTGGCCACGCCCCGGCACTGCACGCTCACCAGCTGATAGTCTGCCGGGCGGCTGCCGTAGAGCTTGTGCAGGCAGTTCTCCTTGAAGAACAGCACATAGCCCATGCAGGTGGCTGCACCGGTAAAGGGGCCGTCACTGCCCACGTTCACGGCGTAGCTGTCCGAAGCAATGCCCCGGTAGCTGTACCAGTTGGTGGGGTCTCCCAGCTTGCAGCTGTAGATCACATTCTCCTCGCTGTTGCAGCCCCATACCCGGTTGGCGTTCTCGGTCACATATTCCAGCCGGGGCACCCGCCGCCGTGCGGTAATGGCTGCACCGCCCGCTGTGGCGCTCTCGCTGCCGTTCATGCTCTTCCAGGTGGTACCGCCCGCCGTCACGGTAAAGCTGCCGTAATAGCGTGCGCTCTCGGTCTTTGGGCTGCCGGTCAGCACAATGCTGTCCCCGTCCATCTGCTCAATGGTCACCTCGCCGTTCACACCCTCGGCCAGATACTCTTCCACCAGCCCGGGCACCTGCTCCACCGTGATGGTATCCCCCTTCTTGAAGCCCGCAGCGGCCAGCCCGGGCAGGGTCATCTTCACGCTGTTCAAAAGGATCTCCGCCCACTTGCCGCTCTTGGCATCATACTGTTCCAGTACGTTCACATAGGCCCACTTGCTGGAAGAGGAGTTCTGTTTCAGAAACAGCGTCCCGTCCGCCGGGCCAGAAGGTTCCGTGGTGCCCACGCTGCTCACGGTGTAGGTCTTGCCGCCCGCATCGCAGGGGGCAATGGTCACCGTGCCGGTCTGGCTCCATGCGGCGCTCAGGGCTTCCAGCTTTCCGGTGGCCGTGTCAAAGCTCTTGGCATCCGGCCAGATCAGGATCTTCGTGCCCATGCCGATCATAATTTTCTCGCTGTCCGTCACGGCGTTTTCCAGCACGATCTCCCCGCCCGCAGCCGCGGTGGCCACGTCGTCCTCGCTGTCCTCGGTGTAGCGCAGGGTGGTGCCCTCGCACAGCAGCAGGCCGTTCAGGTGGTACATCCCGTTGCAGCGGCCCATGGCCCGCATGGTGCGCCGGGGTGTCCGGGTCTGCAGTGCGGGGTATCCCCGGCTGGAAAAGTTCTTCATCTCGGTAAACTCCGCCTCGGCGCAGCCGTAGGTTTCGTTCAGGCCGCCAAAAGCCGTCTGGATGCTCTTCCCCGTCGAGATGCTGTATAAACTCGGCAGTGCCATCTCAGTACCTCCACTTCGTGGCCATCCTGGGCAGGTAGGTGTGCCTGCACCAGGCTGCAAACTCCTGCTGGTTCTCGTTGGCCAGCTGCATCTCGTTGGCATAGCGGTCGGTCTCGCCCAGGGCCGCGTCCATCTGTGCCGCCAGATAGTGGGCATAGTAGCTGTCGTAGGGCTCCGGCAGCAGCAGTTCCGCGTCCTGCCGCAAAAGCTCCTGCTCCCGGTCGTATAAGATATCCGCACCCACGGCATCAAAATCGGTGGTGTCGCTCTTGTCCACCACGCTCTTTCTCAGCCCCGCATCCGCCTGCCGCAGCCATAAGATCTTCAGCTCGCGGTCAAACCCGTTGTTGGGCCGCAGCTTGTCAGCGGTTTCGATTGCTTTTCCTACTGTCACGCTTATTCCATCCTTTCACATCTGCAACCCGGGTTGCGGCTCCCTGCGTCCACTTCGCACAAAGCTTTGTGCTCGTGTCCTGCTGGCCGCGGCCCCAACAACTCCTCCCTGTTTCCGCCACTGGCGGCGGTCGTCGTCGTTGCAATTGCCTTTCCTACTGTCATAAAAGACCTCCAAACAAATAACCCCCGGCACAGCGTGTGCCGCCGGGCCGGGGGGATATATCTAAGCAGGGCTCCCCCTTCGGGGGAGCTGTAAGCAGCTCCGGCCATGCCGGACTGCGCACTGAGAGGGTTAAACTTACGCCTTATTCGCCAGCTCTTCCATGCGGGCAGCGGTCTGGTCGTCCTGTTCCTGGCTGTGGCGGATGACCTCCGCCACCTCCGGGGGCACCTCAATGTTCTTGCCGCGCTGCAGCTGGTAGTTCACACCGTTCACGCTCACGAACAGGTCGCCCTTGTATTTCCCGCCGTCCGAAAACAGCCGGATCGTCTCAGTCTTTTTCTTTGCTTCTGCCATTTTATCGGCTCCTTTCTATTTCCTCTAAGCAGGGCTCCCCCCTTCGGGGGAGCTCCACGACATGCCGCCATAGGCGGATGGAGTGGTGAGAGGGTTAGTTCGCCTCAGCCGTTGCGCTGTACCGTGCGCTGCAGCTCTCAATGCGCACCATGTACTGCTCCACCAGGCGCTCAGCGGTCTTGTGTGCCTTCCAGCCCACAGATGCGCGCTGGTTCAGGGGGTCGTCACCATAGCCCAGCTGCTTCACGATGTGCTCCAGGCCGCCGCCCTCGATCTCGGTGGAACCGTAGGCGTGGGCACCCAGGATCAGGGTGCTGAACACGGCCAGACCCGCCGGGCAGCCGGTGCCCTTCCAGATCTTTGCCTCGCTGGTCTCCACAAAGCGCACACCATGCAGCGTGCCGATCTCGCCGTTGTAGATCTCGTCCGGCTGTGCGTACTTGTGCACATCGATCCAGTCCGGGTCGCGGCGCAGTTCATAGGCCACATAAGGGTGGATGATGCCCACAAAGCTGGTGCCGATGGGGTCAGCGTTCATGGCCTTCAGCTGGGTGGCCGCACGGGCGATCAGGTCGCTGGTCAGCTGGCAGGTCGCGTCCAGGGTAGCGCGGCTGGTCACAGGGGTTTCCGCGCCGCCCTCGCCGATCTTGGGCGCATAGATCACGTTGGTGCCGCCCGCCAGCACATCACGCACGATGGTGTCCAGGGTGCGGCCCGCCTGGCTGGCAATGATCTTGGTTGCCTGCACGATGTTGTTGTCAATTGCAGTCAGCTGCAGCGTGTCGGTAATGGGTACCCAGCCGCCGTACTGCTTGACTTCAGCGGTAACGGTGGAAACGTTCATGGTCTGGCCGTCCGGGGTCACACCCTCGGTCAGCGGAGTGGTGGCCTTGGGCAGGCTGTCATACTTGCGGAACTCGATGTTCTTGCCGCCGTTGGCCGGAATGGGATACGGGTCGCCGAACTGGTCATGCACCAGGGCAGGCTCTGCCTGGTCGATCAGGCGCTTCTCGTAAAAGGTTTTCATCTCGGCACTCATGCCGGATGCGCTGGTGGCGTTCTGGTTCTGGGTGCTGGCCGTTGCAAACATCTGCAGATCCAGCTTCAGGTTCTTGGTTCTGTTGTTCATAGCTTCCTCCTAAAATTTATTTTCCTCTACTCACGGCTCCCCTAGTAGGGGAGCTCCGGCATCTGCGCTGCCGTAGGCGGACAGTGCCGGTGAGAGGTTTACAGTGTAATCACTTCACCCCGCATGACCCGCTTCTCCATCTCTTCCATTTCCTTGCGGCTCATGTGGGATACGTCGATCTTGGTCTGCACCGCGCCGCCGGGGCGGGTGCCATTCTCGCCGGGCCGGGCGTTGCGCTGCTGCATCCGGTTCACCACGCCCTGCTCCACCTGCTTGGCCGTGGCGGCCTGCTGCTGTTTCAGGATGTGATCAAAGTAGGCGCTGCGGTAGGCGTTTGTCATAGAAACGCCCGACCGCATCATCTTCTCCACCTCCGGGTTCGCCAGCACCTCAGCCATGTTGAAGTCGAGATACTGGGCTTTCAGCTGCTCCGCTTCCCGGTCCCATCCGGCCTGCAGCTCTGCAATGCGGGCCTGCTGTTCCCGCTGGCGTTCCATCTGCCGGATCAGCTGCTGCTGTTCGGTCAGCTGCTTGTTCTGGCTTTCCAGCTTGTCCAGCTCCCGGGCCGTTTTGGTGGAAACGCCCTTCTCCATGGCCAGTTTCTCGTAGTAGGCATCGTCCTTCACCGCGCCGTTCCGCACAGCCTCGGTCAGGGCCACCAGGTCGTTGGCATCCGTGCCGTACTTTTCCTGCAGCGCCTGCATCAGGCCCTTCATGGCCGGGCTTGCTTCCAGCCGCCGGGTCGCTTCGGTCACGGCGTTCTGCATCAGCTCCTCGGTCAGGTCGGCATACTCTCCGCGTAGCAGCTCACCAAAGGCTTTCCGCCGCTCCTCCGGGCTCTTGGTCTTGCCTTCGCCCTTCTCCTCGCCGTCGTTGCCCTCGGCTTCGTTCTGGTTCTCTGCCGCTTCCTCGTCCAGCTCAGACTTTTCCTCACTGCCAAGGGCTCCCCCCTCGGGGGAGCTGGCGGCGCTCTGCGCCGACTGAGAGGGTGAGCCCTCTTCCCGGCTGCTCCGCTTCAGCACCCCGCTCCGCCGTGCCAGCCGCTCTTCTGCCGGCCGCAGAGCAGGCTCCTGCACTTCCTGAGCCGCATCCGCAGCACTGGCGGCAGCAGCGGCAGCGCCGCCGTCACCGCAGCCCTCAGCAAACAGCTGAAGGTTTACCATTTTCTCCTGGCCGTCCTTGCTTTTGTCCTCATAGTGGATGTTTTCCGGATATCTCTCCGCCAGCAGGGCAAGACCCGTCTTTGCAAACTCCATTGCTGTCAGGTCTGTCGGGAAGATGCTGCCGGTCAGCTTCACCGAAACGCGGGGCCCGGTCGGCTCATTGTAGGCACAGCACTCGGCCTCGTCACAGTCAGCCAGCACATACACCAGCGTCTCCATCAGCATGGATGCACCCGCGCACACGATGTCCTGCCCTCTGGGCGCATAGCCTGCATGGCCGAAAACTTCCAGTCTGCGCACCCGTGCACCAGTGGGCTGGTCGAACTCTACATACTCTGCATGGATCATTCTATCGCTCCTTCTGAAAATCACTTATTCGGATTATTCACGTTCATGGCCCGCTTTGCCGCCTGGGTGGCCAGGCTGTTGCCTCCGCCGCCCACCACAGCCCCCAGACCGTTGGTCGCCGTCTTTGCGGTGGCCTGTCCGCCGCTGCCGCCGCCCGTGGTTCCGGCCGCCTGTGCAGCGGCCCCGGCCATGGCGCTCATGTTGGTGCCGTTCTGCTGGTCAATGATGGCGCTCAGCTTCTGCAGTTGCTCCATGGCCTGCTGCAGCTGGGTGTACAGGGTACCGTTCTGCTGCACCCGTTCCCGCACCTTTTCGATGCCCTCAAAGTCCATCATGTCCAGCACCGCCAGCGCCGCGTCAGCGTTGGCCGGGGCAAACAGCCCCATCTGGTAGCACTCCTTTGCCGTCTCGTTCTGGGAAAGGCGGCTGAAGGTGCTCTTCTTGGCAGCCGATACCGTGATGTCGAACACCGGCTCGTGGCTGCCCAGCTCCACCCCGCCGATCATGCCACCCGGCTGGGGCTGCAGCATTGCCCCGGAGAACTGTACATACTCCGGCTGGCCGCTGTCGCCGGTAATGCGGTAGACCCGGCTCTCGTCGTAGAACTGCCGCATCAGGTCGATGATGAAATAGCACTCCTTTGCAAAGGCCCGGTAAGCGCTTTTCAGCATATCCCGGGAGAGCTTCGAGCCAGCCTCCTGCAGCGCCGCAATGGCAGAAGCCGCAGTCAGGCCGCTGGTGGTGCCGCCCTGGGAAACATCCCGGTTGCCGCTGATCTCCTTCAGCTCCGCCACTCTCGCGTCCCGGTAGGTGATCAGGTTGCCCGCCAGCCCCGCTGTCTGTAAGGGCCGCAGGGTCTCGTCCGTCACCCGCCCTGCCGCGTGGACGATGTCCTTGCTGAAATCGGCCAGCTCCTTCTCGTTGATGCCCGCCCCGTCCTGGATGATGTACCGCGCCTTGGCCGAAAGCTTCACGTTCTCGTCCATGGCTGCGTTCATCTCGTCAATGGCGGTCTGGGTGTCCTTCATCACGTCGATGTACCCAAAGCCCGCCGGGCTGTCCTCTTCCACGAACAGGGTGTCGAACACAAAGGGGTACTTGCCGTGGTCGTAGAATCCCCGGTCAGCAAGGGCCGGGTCGTTCTCGCTGGCGTAGAGCACCACACCGTTGCAGAACTTGCAGTAGTGCAGCAGAGGCGGGCCGTCCTCCCGGGCCTTTTTGTAGTACCAGTCCACCACCACGCTCTTGTCCGAGGTGTCAATGCTCTGGTCGTGGATGTACTTTGCCACTTCCAGCGTGCTGCCGGTGTGGCCTTCCAGCTGGGGGTACTGGGCCTTCAGCTGTTCGTTGTCGGCCACCGCCAGGCTGAACAGGTTGGGGCTGTCCTGGATGTCCATCACGCCGGGCTCCCAGTACATCATCAGCAGATCCATGCTCTTGATGGAGATATCTCCCACGCCGTTCCTTAACCCCGGGTCCCAGAAGATGCCCTTCACGCCGGTGCCCTGCTTGAGCTTGCGCCACCAGGTGTCGCTGTACACCTGCTCGTATTCCGCCTGTTCCAGCAGCACCGGCAGGATCTTGGAAAGCACCTTGGCGGTCTGCTCGTCGTCCGCTGCCCGGGGCAGCACGTTGGGTTCCGGGTAGTTGTCCATGGCATCCGCGTGTTTGTTGGCAATGCTGTTGAACAGCCACCCGCTGGAAGGCTTGGGCTTGCCCTCCATCATCTCGTTTTGGTAGTTGGCCCAGTGCTGCATCCGGAACCACAGCTCGTTATCCACGATCCGCTTGTCCAGCGCCGCCTTGCCGGTCTTGTATCTCTGTAACAGCGCCGTGGCCTTCGCCACCTGCTCTGTGCCGATCACGTCGGTCATACTCTAAAAAACCTCGCTTTCTTCCCCAGCTCCAGCGGGTCATCCGGCATGGGCTGCACCGGCTCTGTCCGGGGCGGGCTGAGGGGATTCTCCATCAGCACATACCGGCACTCGTCGTAGATGTGATCCTCTTGGTCGGTGTCAATGTCCTCCACGTTGCTCTCGCTGTATACCAGGTTCGGGATGGTGCGGATAAAGTGCTTGCAGGTGTTGAACACCTGCAGCATGGGCCGCCCGTCCGCCTGGAACGCCAGCCGGTAGTGGAACTGCATCTTTCCGGCGAGCCGTGTGTGGTCGCCGGGAGCCCAGTGCAGAAAGTTCGGACTCTTTTCCTGCATGGCAGCAATGCTCTCGCCCTGGCTCTCGTTGAAGATGGCCGGGTCGGCCACGCCCAGAATGGTGCGGCCCCGGAGCATGGGGTCGTTCTCTTCTGCTTCCCGGATCATCCTCGCCTGCTTCACAGGGTCAGCTTTGATGCCCTCGTTGGGGGTCCCGGTGCAGCCGTACAGCTCCCGGATGCGGTAAAGCCTGCCCTCTTCGTCCGCCGCATACCACCCCACGGAAAAGGGCTTCGAGTAGCCGAAATCGTACCCCCGCCAGATCTTCCAGTGTCCCGGGATGCGGAATGGGCGGATCACATGTGTCCACCGCTGGTCGTCGTAGTGGGCCGGGTCGTTCTTCCACTCGGTGAACACCTGCCCGGTAAAGCTGTCCCAGTCGCCGTAGAGCAGGGCTTTCTTCTCCGCTTCCGGCAGCGCAGCCAGCGTGCCCAGGTATCCCGGGTCATTTTCCAGCAGGGCCGCGTTGTCAAACACGGTGCTTGGGATAAAGATGCGGGTCCGCCGCTGCACGATTTCCCGTCCGTCCGGGGCCCTGGCCTTTACCATCTGCACCATCCGGGTGCCGGGCGGGGCCGGGCTGACGAACCTTGCCTTCACCCATCCGTGGCCGATGCCGCCGGGGTTGGCCGTGGCCCGGGTGTAGACCCGGGTATCGGGGCCGTTGGGTCGGTTTCGGCTCAGCAGGTAGCTGTACTCTTCCCAGGTGAAATGGGTCAGCTCGTCAAAGCCGATAAAGTCGTAGGCCTGGCCCTGGTAGTTGTACTTGTCCTGGGCGTGGTTCATGCTTCCAAAATAGATCTTTGCTCCGCTGGGGAAGGTCCAGCAGTGGGTGCTGCTGTTGTACCGGGCTTTTGGGAAAACCGGCTTATAATACCGCATGGTCTTGTCAATGAGCTCCCGCAGCTGGGGAAACGTCTTTCGGATGATGAGCCCCCGGTAGTGTGGGATCTCCACCTGCCGCAGGGCCTCGATCACCAGCGCGTCGCTCTTTCCGCCGCCTGCGGCCCCGCCATACAGCACTTCGTTCTCGGTGCGCTGCATGAACCGTGCCTGGGCGGGCTGTGGTGACCAGATCACCGGTCTGCCGTCACGCATCCTCTGTGCCGCCATCCACTTCCACCTCCTGCTGGCCGTCCGTCTCACTGGCTGCCGCGATCTCCACCATCGGCGGGCCGCTCACGCTGTCGGTGGTCTCCGCCGGGGCCATGGCAGCAGCCTTTTCGGCCACTTCCATCAGCACCTTGGCCACACCGGCCGCGTTCTTGTCGCTCATCACCCGGCCCTCGTACCGCTCCAGTTCGGCGCTCAGCCGCCTGCGTTCCGTGTCATCCAGCTGCCTGTCGTAGCTGCCCGGGCTTGCATACACCACAAGACCGGTCTCGGTGGCATCCGCCAGCTCCTCCGGGTCGTCCTTCAGCAGGGTGCCCACGGCAAAGTCCCGGGCCCGGGTGTCCTCGTCCAAACGCCGGTGCAGCCTCTCCGTGATCTGCGCCGCCCGCTGGCTCTCAGCGGCCCGGCCCTGCAAAAAGGTCACCTGTGCCCGCACACCCAGGCTTGCCCGGATGGCGATCTCCCGCGCGGCTTCCTGCCGGGCCTTTGCAAAGGCATCACTGCGGCCTGCCTCCTCGCTCATCCAGCTGCGGATAGTCGATTCCGGCACGCCGTACTTCTTCGCCACAGCGCAGATGGAGTTGGAGCCCAGCATGGCCATTACCACCTCTGCCCGGAACGCCGCCTGGTATTTCTTTCCCCGCTGTTTTCCCTTCACAGTATTCTTGCAGTACGCCCGCTTCTTCGCCAACTCTCTCACCTGCCTTTGCAAATAGCCTACCACGTCTCATCTGCTCAAAATACCCCGGACATTTGCCCGCCGGGCAGCAGCCCCGCATCCGCTGCACACACTGCCACGGTGCTCAGGGCTTCCAGCTCTTTGGTGTAGTAGGTCGTCCGCCCCACATACAGCCGGGCGATCACCTTTTCCTCGGGCAGACCTTGCAGGTAGCGCAGCCGCAGCAGCTGGGCGCATACCGGGTCATTGCGGTCGTACCAGGCCAGCACCGCCCCGATCACCTGCGCCCAGGCAGCACAAACAGACCCTTCGCCATATCGGCGCAGAGCCTGCCGGGTCGCTTTCTTCTGCTCTTTTGTCACCGCCCCACCTTCTTTTCGCATGGGTATAACGCGCAAAATACCGGTGTTTTATCTGTCAGGTGCGAACTTTCGCAAAGGCATGTCCCACCTTCTGCTTCACCATCACCACATAGCACCGCAGGTCATCCGCATCCCAGCCCTCTTTCTCGCATCCGGGGCTCTCCGGTTCCGGTACCACGCAGCGCACGAATTTCCAGCCCGGGTATTTCTGCTCCCACCAATATGCACTGTCCTTGCAGTCCGTGCAGCCTTTGCGTAGCTGCTTCCGGCTCCATCTGGTGTCATTGGGTACCAGCTCCACCGGCTGGATCAGGCTTCTGCTCTCGTACCAGCGCAACTGCCCGTGCTTCTCGAAGTAGGTGATCAGGTCATCCAGCCGGTTCTGCAGGTTCAGCCGATCAGCGTTAGCTGTACCCAAAAGCTCATAGCTGCCGTCCGGTTGGCGTGCGGACCATTTGTCCTCGAGCAGCTGCCGAAAGTCTGCATTCTGTCGCATGGTCAGCCCTGGGCACTCGATCAGCAGGTGATGGTGGTAGCGTTCGCTTTTTCGTCCGCAGCCGGTCAACCCCATGTATCGCAGGGCAAAGCCCGGGCCAAAGGCAGCTAAAATTGCCGTTTTTAGTCGGCGTATGTAGTTCCGCAGGTCTTTTTCGGCTTGTTCCATGCTTTCCGGCAGGTTTTCTTCCGCATAGGTCAGGGTCAGGTAGAACCCCAACACCGTGAAATTGGCGTTTGATTTCTGCACCCTCCGCCGATGGGCGTGCTGGGCATTCCGCCGCTTCTGCCGTTCACTGCTGGACCTGCACTTCTTCCTGCGCTTGGCCTGGTGTTCCTCCGGGGTAATGGCATACAGGTCTACCTCCATGTAACTCTCCCCACACAGGGTTCTCTTCTCTCTGGTGTAGGTATTCCGCATCCCGGTGCCCTCCTGCTGGCTTTCACTTTCTGCTGATAGTCTCTTTCCCGTGACCCCACCGTCACAGAAATAACGGGTATACTAGCTCCCTCAAGGGGTCTTGCACCCCTCTTTTTTTATAAAGGTATTATGAAACGTAACGGATACGGTGGACGTGTCAGGTCCATCGTATCCGTTGCTCTTCATAATAGACTACGGTGTTGCCGGTTTTCCTTTTTCCGCCCAGTAGCCGTAGGTCAGCTCCGGCTTTCCGATCTTCCGGGCCTTCTCGTCGTAGATCATCAGATCATGCACGTCGTAGGCCAGGGGGCTGGGGTCGATCACGCCGCCAATGGGCTTGCGCTTCACCTTTACCGGCTGATCCGGCAGCTTCATTGGGTGCCGGATCCGTTTCTGGCACAGCTCCATCTCCATCCGCGTAACGCCGCCGGGCTTGTACACGCCGCCCCGCTTGCGGTAGCACTCGTGCACTGTGCCCTCGCTGCCAAACAATCCCTTGTCCTTCAGCTCTGCCGCCGTGCCCTTGCCCAGCAGGGTGCCGTCCGCACCGTAGCAGCTGTACACCCGCACCATCCGGGTCTCGGCCCGCTCGTCCGCGCTCAGGCCCTCTGCCCGGGCCCTCTCCACCCGGTCGTCCTTGGTGCTCTTCCGCTCCATCTTCCACCGGTAGTTCTTCGGGCTGGGGTTCTTGCATTTTTCCAGATTATTCCAAACGCTGCTCAGCTTGTTCACATCGGGAAAATATCCCTGCTCCACCAGCTCCACGCTGGTGCCCTTGGCCACCACCTCACCGGTGTCCCAGTCCATCAGGGTGTACACCCATCTGCATCCGCTCTGCATCTTATAATCTTCTCCTTCCCGCCGGAGCCATGGCCGCTGCCATGGCATCCGCACATTTCTGCCGGACACTCTCTTCGTTCAGCACATTCAGGCTCTGGCGGCAGGCATTGCGGCCCGCTGCCATCATCACGGCCCGCTTCAGAAACTCCGCTTCCTGCTCCTTGTAGCTTCGGCTCAGGGTCTGCACTGTCTTTTCATCGTCCACGTTCTCCACCACGATGTCCTCAGTCTGCAAGGCATCGCAGGCGCAGCGCCGCAGCTTTTCCATGGCCACGTCCAGCCCGTCCGTCTTTCCCCACTCATTCAACTGCTCATAGTTGTGGCGCATCTCTGCATACAGCCTGTTCAGCCGGTCTGCTCCAAACCCCAACTCCTGCACACAGGCCAGCGCCATCAGCTGCCAAGCCATGGTCGCTGCCCGGTCGCCCACCATTTTCAGCTGCTGCTCCCGCCGGGTGCGGGGTGTCCGCAACGCAGGCACCCGGAATTCCGTCGGCACGCCCTTGGGGATTGCCTCCGCCCGCAGCCGCCGGGCCTTCTCCGTCTGGGGCATCCCGTTCTTGTCCGGCTGCATCACCACAGCCAGGCTCTGGCTGCCCAGCAGCTCCTTCCGTCTGGTGATCCGGTCAAGCCGGGTGCGGCCCAGCCCCCACAGCTCATGTAAGGCGATCTGCCCGCACCAGCAGGTCAGCTGCACCACGCTGTCCTGGGTCAGGTCCATCTCTGCCGAAAGGCTCATCTTTGTTTTCATGGTAATTTCTCCGTTCTTCATATTCCCCGCACGCCCGGTTCCGGCCTGCACATGCCAGGCACCGGCTCCGGGTGATCTCAAATACATGTACACACTGGGTCTTATCCATCAGGGTTCCCCGGTCTCTGCCATCATGGCGGTCAGGTCGCCCAGCATCCCGCTCACCGTGCGGGAAAGAACGTTGATCGCATCCTCCTGCAGGTCGCCGGGCAGGGCCCTCACCGCAAAGCCCGCGTTCACCATCTCGTCCTTCAACCGGGTGTTGATCCGGCTCACCTCGGCCCAGAGCTTCGCCTCGTCCGGGGTCATCTTCCGCCGCCCGGGCCGCACAACGCCCTTGATCATGGCCGTCAGCTCGTGGAACTCCTCGTCGGTCAGGCTCCTGTCGTTCCCCGCCTCGGCAATGGCCCGCGCCCGGTCGCTCGGCGTTCCCGTCCGCAGGATGTTCTTGTAATCCTCCAGCGTCATTTCTGCTTGTCCTCCATCGCCCGTTTCATCAACTCTTCCATAAAAGCAGCTTCTTTCCCCTCAAAAAGGCCCGTCACCGTTTTACGGCTCAGTGCCAACCGCATTTCCAGTTCAGCGGCCTTTGCAAAGTTCCGAACAATCTCCTCTTTCTGGGTGTTGTTCAGGTCACTGGGCACGCTGCTGACAACAAAACTTACTGCCGACTGCATTATCACCCGTGTAACATCCGCTGCACTCTCACCATCCTCAATGCTCAGACCGCCATCGTTTCCATTTCTGTAAATCGTGATTTTCATCCTTACCCCACCTTTCTGCCGCAGACGGCCTTCTTCACCGTGTTCTCCGGCACCTTGTGGATCTTCTGCGGCTCCTTCCGCTGCTCTGCCACCAGGCCCAGCCCGGCCAGCGCCAGGGCTGCACACCCCAGCACGATGGCCAGCAGCGTGTAGCCCAGCATTGCCCAGCCGTTGGCCGCGTTCTCAATGGCCCCGCCGCAGCCTGCTGCAGCCAGTCCCAGCACAATGGCACCGGCGCTCAGCACGCTGCCCGTGATCTTCTTTTTCATTTGCAAATCCTCCCACTCTGTGTTAAACTTCTGGTGATGGGCAGTCAAAAACCATCACCCTGGTTGGCTCGTCGGTGTTCCAGCACCGGCGGGCCTTTTTGTTTTTCTCGCATCTCTGGCCGCCTTCCATTCCTGAAATGCAGCCTCATTCTCCGGTTTTGAGTAAAAATCCTGTGTGATGTGCAGCAATTCAATAATTTGCCAGTGCTCAAAGGGCAGTTTCTGCTTTCGGCCCATGGCAGCACCTCACAGCCACTCGGCGCAGATGGTCTCCACCACAGGCTTTGCAAAGCCGATCAGCTCATCGCCGCGCTTTGCGGCCACGACTGCCGGGCCCACCAGCTCTACCGCCGCCATCTCACTGGCGCGCTGGTTCGTCAGGGGGCGCTCAGTCAGCAGCCCTTCCTCGTTCACCAGCAGCAGAATGCCGTCCACGTCCTTCTCCCGCGCCCACTCTGCGCTCAGAACGCTGTTCACCGGCTCGATCGGCCCGCCCACCAGCTTCTGCAGGGTCTCCAGCTTCATGCTGTCACCATCATCACACTTCATGTTGAATGCCCGGTTCTTCGCCGGGATCACGATCATATAACGGTCCATTGTCTTCTCCTTTTCCTCACCACTCGTGCAATTCAAAGTCCTCCAGCGCACTATTGATATCAAAAACACGTACGGCGGCCTTGCTCCGTGCATCCACCAGTTCGCCGGATTTCATCCGTCCATCAGGGTCTGCCAGATTAAGTGCAGCCCTGGCATTCTCCAGCTCAATTTCTGCTGCTTTAAGCTCTTTGGAAAGGGATTCATGGATCTTCACAATCGTTGAATATTTCATTGTTTGTACTCCTTTCTTATGCACTTATGCGCTCTTTTTCGGGTCGGCGGGGTTTGTGCGGTGCTGACAAAAGAGATATTCCATTCTCAGCCAACCTGTGCCGCTTCTTCCACGCTCACCTGATCAAAACAGGCTTCCAGTTCCCGCAGAACCTTCCGCTGGGTACACTCGTCCACTCCGGCGTTCTGCATTGCCATCCGGCAGTAGCCCATACAGGCGGCATTGCTCCAAGGGCCATTGATATCCTGGATGCACGCCATAATTTCTTCGTACTTCATAATTTCTCCATTTTCCCCCGGCTCCCCGCCGGGGCTTTTTCATGCGTTCTTCTTCGGGTCGGTAGGCTGAGCACGAAGCTTTTCGGCATCCGCCAGTCCCTTTGCGTAACCCAGCGCCAGCGCCTGCATTGGTTCCGGCAACTTTGTTGCTGTCGTCAGCAGTTCTACCATCCGGGTGGTTTCGGTTGATTGCATCATCTTGCTACACCTCCTAACGGCAAGTAAAATCTTTCCGTTGGTATTATTATAGTTTCCATTGGCAATATTGTCAAGCATTTTTCTTGACAACGGTAAGATTTTGGCGTACTATATTTGCAAGGAGGTGAACACCCATGAACGAACGACTTAAACAGCTTCGTAAAGCATTGAAGCTAAATCAGGTAGACTTTGGTGCCAAACTCTCTTTAACTGGTTCCGCTATTTCCCGTTATGAGAGCGGTGTTAATGCAATGGCTGACAACATCGTTCTTTTAATCTGTCGTGAATTTGATGTCAATGAAGAATGGCTGCGGTATGGCACTGGCTCTATGTTCAGTCAGAAGAATATGGATTTGATTGAACAGCTTTCCGACAAATATGATCTCGGACTGTATGGCCGCCAGCTTCTGGAAACCTATTTGGAACTGTCTGATTCTGATAAACGGGCTGTGGAACGCTTTGTGGCCAATCTAACCGCGAATGTCGAAAAGGCAGAGAAGCTGGAGGAAAATCGAATTGATTCAAATATCTCTATCCGCAAGAAGGCAATGAATCAGTAGTATTTTTCCGTCACGCTCTGCGACACCGCTAAGCAAAAAGGCTCCTGTGCAGTGCTGCACAAGAGCCTTTTTATGTTGCGGAAGCAACAAAACAATTTTTACGCCTTATTTTTGGTTATTTTGCCACTGGTCAGGAAACTTTTAGTCCTCTATGCTGGAATCACTTTCATTCATGGAGGTTCATTATGGATAAATTTGCTCAGCGTCAATATAACGCAAAAAAGCTTGCTCACGAACGGTATTTTTCTATATTTTTCTTTTCACTCATCTTTTTGGCCCAAATTATCCTTTTTGTTTCATCTTTCAAATATGAAAGACTAATCTATGGTGTTATCCTTTGCATTATCTTCGACTTCGGCTATGGGTTAGAATATTTCTACCATGAACTTTTTATCGGACAGATGCGCAATGCACTCTCCGACATGGAGAGCAAGATTAATATCGGTCATTGCGTCTACTACCATCTCCCAATCAGCCCCTCCGCCGAAAGTTCTTATCTCTGGGATTCTATCCGTGCCCGTGTCCTCTACCGATATCGGTATCATCGCAAGTATTTTGATGTTAATTTTCTTCCTTCTCGAACTGATGACCCTGCAGAGTGTGCTTGGGCTGCAGCATGGTTTTATGCCAACGACGACCTTAAGAACTTTCAAAACGAGTTGCTAACTCCAAATCATACTGAGATTTCGTCTAGCCATCTTGTCCTTCTTCGATTTACTTTAGCTCTCGGCAAATACGGTTATCTTCATGATTTCATTGATATTTCCTGGAAAGATTGGCTTTATGACCATCATCTCCGCTATTCTGGTATTCCCGGGCTTTCTGATATCTTCGACAATTCTGGCATTGACGTATAAAAATAACCGCCTTGGTCACCCAAAGCGGTTAAGTTGTATATGATGGAGGAATCACACATGAAAAAGATATTTCTTTCTGTTGCCCTTTCCATTACAATTTTTCTCATACTTCTAACTGGATGCAGCGGTGACGGTCCTTCAGGAACTATATCTGGCGGTGACTGGACCCCGGGTCAAACATCCGTCAAACTGTTAGGTGGTTCGTGGTATTCTGAAAACGGCCATGTTTATGTTTTTTACAGTGCTGAAGCAACGAACAAAAGTTCCAAAACCTTTGATGGTTCTACAATAAATGTCAATTGTTTGGACGAAGAGGGCCACGGACTATATTCTTCGCCCAGCTATATTGTCGCTATTGCTGCCGGCGATGCAATACGATATTCTAATTCCTTCGACTACATAGGACGCATTCCGACATCACTTGATTTGCGCTTTACAGATAATCCAGCCATGTATTCTGATGACAAGGTTTCTCAGCGTTCAGACTTTGTAGTCAGCGATATTCATTCATCAGGTAGCAATGCGTTCTATACCATTTCCGGCACAGTTATAAACAATAGTTTCAAAAAGCAGAGTGTTCAGGTATCTGCGATTTTCAAACAGGACGGTAAAATCGTGGGCGGAAAATTCTGTTATTCCGACCCTATTGAAGTTGGAAAGTCCGGCTCGTTCACTATTTATCTGCCTCACACTTTTGAAAATTGCGATTTATATGAAGTCGTAGCAACCGCTTACTAATAAAAACAACCCTGCCAGTGCGGCAACACCAGCGGGGCAAAACAACACCCCCGCCGGGCTGGCCGGTGGGGGCGTGAAGATCATCCTAAGTACTTCAGCAGCTGCACCAAATACTGGCCGGACTGCCGATCCCGTTCATCACGGTCAAGGTTCCGTTTTCCGAAAGCCACAAAGCCATTTTCAGAATAAAATTTTATCAGGCTGTCTTTATCCTCGCATTCCAGGTAAACAAACTTGCCTCCCAGCACGGACTGGATGGCATGGACTTTATCCGTTGCCAGCTTCAGCAGCACATCGCCGGAAATCAGCTTGTTGTATTCGTTCGCAAAGTTCTTGCCCAACTGACCGATCAGCGGGGCCGAGATCATATAGTTGTCCGTCATTGAGTAATGGAAATCCCGCTCCATAGCAAAGCGGCTGACCTTTTTCGCCGTTGTCTTGCTCACGTTCTTTCTAGGAATTTCAAGCACCTTGTTGGACAGCGTGAAATACCCCACCAGAACCGGCTCACCCTTGTAAGAGGTGAACACCAGCTGCGTCTGGGCAATCCCCTGCTTCGCAAACTCGATTGCCTTATTGTGCAAAAAGAACTCTACATCCTTATTCAGCGGACACGAAAAAGCGGAGAGGATCTCTTTTACGCGGTCCTCTCCAACTTCTTCGATCATTTCTTTCAGGTTTACAAGTCCGTATCCCGTCATTGCTTCTTAAACATTTCGCGCAGCGCGTCACCCTTGATCTCGTGGACAGTCTTATCCACAACAACGGTCTTGCTGCTTTTCCCTTCGGCATTCTCCAGTGCTCGTACAAAATTCCGTGCAAGCGGTTTTGAACGAATCACCACATTTTTAGTGATGCTCTTTGTCGCCATCAAAAAGACCTCCCTTTTGCTTTTTGAAAGTGCAAAGCTCCTTTGCATCTCTATTATATGCAATTTCGGCTCCCTTGTAAAGCCGTCTCTGTTGTCCACGCAACCATTATTTTTGACTTTTTTATCAAATTTTCTTTGTCTTTTCGTCAACTCACGCTCCGCACAATCTCTTACATAAGAATCCCCGGCCGCTCTGTACGATAGAGCCGCCGGGGCCAGATGGGGAATCTGTCTGTCGGAGAATAATCATAGGATAAGAAAACACGCCTGCTGAGCAATTTCATTGTACCATGATCCTGCTCAGCGCACAAGGAGCAATCATGGCAAGAAAAAAGAAAGTATCTCCCGGGAACCGTCTGGTTGCCTACTACCGTTACAGCGGCGGTTCCCAGCAGACCGAGCAGAGCATCGAGGGCCAGCGCCGGGACTGCGAAGCCTACGCCCGGCAGCATGGCTTGACAATCGTGCATGAATACATTGACCGGCACATTTCGGGCCGTGGTGTTGAATCCAGGCTGGCTTTTCAGCAGATGATCGCAGATAGCAGCAAACATCTGTTCGATCTCGTGATCTGCTGGAAAACCGACCGCTTCGCCCGCAATCGCTATGATAGTGCGGTCTACAAAAAGAAGCTGCGAGATAACGGAGTTCGTATTCTTTATGCAGCCGAAAGCTCTGTGGAAGGACCAGAGGGCATTATTTTGGAAGGTCTGATGGAATCCCTGGCCGAATACTATTCCGCTGAGCTGGCTCAAAAGATGCGGCGTGGTATGCGGGAATCCGCACTCAAGGGGAAGGCAATCAATCCTAACCGCCCCCTGGGGCTTACCACAGATGAACACAAGCGTTTTATTATTGACGAGAAAAATGCCCCCACTATCCGGTTCATCTTTGAGCATTATGCGGCCGGAGAGAGCAGCGCTTCCATCGTGGATCAGCTGAACGCTGCCGGGCTCCGTACCAGTAAGGGCAATTCTTTCAACAAATGCAGCATTCCTCGCATCATCCAGAATGAAGCCTATCATGGTGTCTATATCTGCAAAGCCTACGATGTCCGTATTGATGGGGCAATCCCCGCCATCATCGACGATGATTTATGGAAGAGGGCGCAGAAAATGCTCACGCTCAATAAACAGCACCGTGCACCACATAGTTCCCATGCTGATTACTTGCTCTCTGGCAAGCTTTTCTGCGGTTGCTGCCACAGTCTGATGCGGGGCATCTCCGGCCACAACTGCCGCAACGATGTTTACTATTACTATGCTTGCGGGAATAAAGCTGATGGCGGTACCTGCAAAAAGAAAAACATCCCAAAAGATGTTGCCGAGAATCTTGTGGTCAATGCCATCTGTGAAAATATCCTTCGTCCAGACACTCTTGAAGATCTGGCCGACGCTATTGCCGCTGCACAGCAGGCAGATGTCAACCAGCCCGATCCAGAGCGTGCAATGTTAGAGCAAAACCTGGCTGATGTGCGCCGAAAAATCAACAATATCATTGAATCCATTGAAAACGGTACTGCCAGCTCTCGTCTGTCCGCCCGCCTTGCTGACTTGGAGCAGCAGGAAAGCACCCTCAACTATCAATTAGAATCCCTGAAAGAAGTTCATCCACCCGTTCTGGATCGTGAGCGCATCCTCTTCCTATTGGAGCAGTTCCTTATCTCTCCTAATGAACGTACCGAGGATTATAACCGCAGGATCATTGATACCTTTGTAAATCGCATCGAGATCACAGACACGGAAATGCTTATTTATTTTAATCTTTCCGAAGCGTCTGCTTCCGAAAAACAAAAAAATTCCCAGCCGAACAGTTGTTCGACTGGGAATCATCTGGTCCGAGTGGCGAGAATCGAACTCACGGCCTCTTGAACCCCATTCAAGCGCGCTACCAAAACTGCGCTACACCCGGATATCGTCCTCTGCCTCCCTACCGAAGCATTGGCGACAAAAGATATTATACGCATCTTTCCGGGTTTTGTCAACACTTTTCTGCATCTTTTTCTGATTTTTTCAAGAAAAGTATGATTTTTATCGTATGAGCGCCGCTTTACTTTTTTGCTTTTACGCCAGTTTCCGCTTCTGCGGCCCGCAGCTGCCTGTCCTTTTCCAGCAGGGGCTTGAGGTACTGGCCGGTAAAGCTGCCGGGCACCTCGGCCACCTGCTCGGGCGTACCCTCGGCAATCACCAGGCCGCCGGCGCTGCCGCCTTCAGGGCCAAGGTCAATGATGTGGTCCGCACACTTGATGAGATCCAGATTGTGCTCGATGACAATGACCGTGTTGCCCGCATCCACCAGCTTCTGCAATACCTCGATCAGGCGATGCACATCCGCAATGTGCAGGCCGGTGGTAGGCTCATCGAGGATATACACCGTCTTGCCGGTGCTGCGTCGGGCCAGCTCATTGGCCAGCTTCACACGCTGGGCTTCGCCGCCGGACAGGGTGGTGGCACTCTGACCCAGGGTCACATAGCCAAGGCCCACATCCAGCAGGGTCTGCAGCTTGCGGGCGATCTTGGGCTGGTTTGCAAAGAACACCACCGCCTCCTCCACGGTCATATTCAGCACGTCCGCAATGGTCTTTTCCTTATACTTTACTTCCAGCGTCTCGCGGTTATAGCGCGCGCCCTTGCATACCTCGCAGGGCACATAGACGTCCGGCAGGAAGTGCATCTCGATCTGCAGGATGCCGTTGCCCTCACAAGCCTCACAGCGGCCGCCCTTGACATTGAAGCTGAACCGGCCCGGGCCATAGCCGCGCATCTTTGCATCCTGGGTCTCGGCAAAGACGGCGCGGATATCGTTGAACACGCCGGTATAGGTGGCCGGGTTGGAGCGGGGCGTGCGGCCGATGGGCTGCTGGTCGATGCCAATGACCTTATCCACAAACTCAAGACCCTCCACCCCGTCGCACTTGCCCGCACGGCTGCGGGCACCGTTCAGCTCACAGGCCAGCGTCTTGTACAGGATCTCATTGATCAGGCTGGACTTGCCGGAACCGGAAATGCCGGTCACACAGACGAACTCCCCCAGCGGGAACCGGACATCAATGTTGCGCAGGTTGTTCTCCCGGGCACCCCTCACGGTCAGGAAGTTCCCATTGCCGGTGCGGCGGGTCTGGGGCACGGCAATGCGCTTGCGGCCGGAAAGATAATCGCCGGTGATGCTCCGCTTGGCCTTACAGATATCCTTCACGGAGCCCGCCGCCACGATCTCGCCGCCGTGAACGCCCGCGCCGGGGCCCACATCCACGATATAGTCCGCGCTGCGCATGGTATCCTCGTCGTGCTCGACCACGATGACGGTATTGCCGAGGTCCCGCAGGTTCTTCAGGGTCGCAATGAGCTTATCGTTGTCACGCTGGTGCAGGCCGATGCTGGGCTCGTCCAGCACATAGAGCACGCCGGACAGCGCACTGCCGATCTGGGTGGTCAGGCGGATGCGCTGGCTTTCGCCGCCGGACAGGGTGCCAGCCGCGCGGGCCAGGGTCAGGTAATCCAGACCCACGCTCTGCAAAAACTGCAGGCGGTTCCGGATCTCCTTCATGATCTGCCCACCAATCTGCTTCTGCTTTTCGGTCAGGTTCGGTTCGTTCTCGGCAATGAATTTCAGCTCGTCCCGGATGGACATCTCGCAGAAATCGCTGATGTTCTTATCCCCGATGGTCACAGCCAGCACCACGGGTTTCAGGCGCTTGCCGTGGCAGTCCGGGCACTCCACGCCGGACATGAAGCTGCCGATTTCTTCCTTCATCCACTCGCTGTTGGTCTCCCGGAAGCGGCGCTCCAGGTTCTCCACGATGCCCTCAAACGTATTATAGTAGACACCGCTGCCGAACTCGTTGGTTCGGTGCATCTCGATCTTTTCGCCGTTGGTGCCGTAGAGCAGGGCGTTCACCGCCTCGGTGCTCATATCCTTGATGGGCGTGTCCAGCGTAAAGCCGTATTTTTTACCCAGACCAAGGTAGTACATTTCGCTGACAGAGCCCTCGGCGTAGTACCAGCCGCTGGCCTTGATGGCCCCCTGCCGGATGGACAGGTTCTTATTGGGCAGGATGCGCTCCTCGTCCACCCGCATGAACGTACCAAGGCCCGTGCACTTCTCACAGGCACCCTGTGGGTTGTTGAAGGAGAAGAGCCGGGGCGACAGGTCCCCGATGGAGATGCCGTGCTCCGGGCAGGCAAAGTTCTGGCTGAAGGTCATGCACTCCCCACCGATGACATCGATCTCGGCGATGCCGCCGGTCAGAGCCAGCGCAGTTTCCAGCGAATCTGCCAGACGGCCCCGGATACCCTTGCGCATGGCAAGGCGGTCCACTACGATCTCCACCGTGTGCTTGATGTTCTTTTCCAGCGTGATCTCTTCGTCCAGATCATACAGATTGCCGTCGATCCTCACACGGGAATAGCCGCCCCGCCGGGCGGCATCCAGCTCCTTCTGCTGTGTGCCCTTGCGCTGGCGCACCACGGGAGCCAGCACCTGGAATTTGGTGCCGTCCTCCAGCTTGAGCACGGCATCCACCATCTCATCCACGGTCTGCTGGCTGATGACGCGGCCGCACACCGGGCAGTGGGGCACGCCCACGCGGGCATACAACAGACGCAGGTAATCGTAGATCTCGGTCACGGTGCCCACGGTAGAGCGGGGGTTGTGGCTGGTGGTCTTCTGGTCAATGGAAATGGCCGGCGACAGGCCGGTGATCTCATCCACATCAGGCTTGTCCATCCGGCCCAGGAACATCCGGGCGTAGCTGGAAAGGCTCTCCACATAGCGGCGCTGGCCATCGGCATAAATGGTATCGAAGGCAAGGCTCGACTTGCCGGAACCGGACAGGCCGGTCATAACAATGAATTTTTCGCGCGGGAGGGTCAGATCAATATTCTTCAGGTTGTGCTCCCGTGCGCCTTTGATGACGATCTTATCGTTTGCCAAGGTACTTTCTCCCTCTTCTCTGTGTCTGTGCATGGTTCTGCCTGCGCTCGGTCTCGGCATCCGAGTCCACGGTGGGGTTCTCGCCCCGGCGCAGGCGGTCGATCTGGTCACGCAGGAAGGCCGCATGCTCAAATTCCAGCAGCTTGGCAGCCTCCTTCATCTCCCGGGTCAGGCGCTCAATGGCAGCTTCCCGCTCCAGTTTGCCCATGCGGCGGGTATTCCGCTTTGCGTTCTCCGCCTTATCGCTGATCTCAATGCTGTCCGCAATGGCCTTGACGATGGTCTTAGGCACGATGCCGTGTTCTTCATTGTAGGCCATCTGGATGGCACGGCGGCGCTCGGTCTCGGTGATGGCACGGTCCATGCTGTCCGTCACCTCATCGGCGTACATAATGACCAGACCCTCGGCGTTGCGGGCCGCGCGGCCAATGGTCTGGATGAGGCTGGTCTCACTGCGCAGGAAGCCTTCCTTGTCGGCATCCAGGATCGCCACAAGGCTGACCTCGGGCAGATCCAGGCCCTCACGCAGGAGGTTGATGCCCACCACCACATCGATGGAGCCCAGGCGCAGATCTTTGATGATCTCCATCCGCTCAAAGGTATCCACCTCGTGGTGCATATATTTGACCTTGATGCCCTGCTCAGTCAAAAAGTCGGTCAGATCCTCAGCCATCTTCTTGGTCAGGGTGGTCACAAGAACACGCTCGTTTTTCGCCGTGCGGGCGTTGATCTCGCCCAGCAGGTCAGTCACCTGCCCCTCCACAGGCCGCACCGAGATCAGCGGGTCCAGCAGGCCGGTGGGCCGGATGACCTGCTGCGCGATCCGGGTGCTGTTCCGGCGCTCGTACTCGCCCGGCGTGGCCGAGACGAACACCATCTGGTTCAGTTTGCTCTCCACCTCCTCAAACTTGAGGGGGCGGTTGTCAAAAGCCGACGGCAGACGGAAGCCGTATTCCACCAGCGTCTTTTTGCGGGCATAGTCGCCGCCGTACATAGCACGCACCTGCGGCAGGGTCACATGGCTCTCATCCACAAAAAGCAGAAAATCCTCCGGGAAATAATCCAGCAGGGTGGTGGGCATACTGCCCGGCGCACGGCCCGACAGCACCGCAGAATAGTTCTCGATGCCCTTGCAGATCCCCACTTCGGTCAGCATCTCGATGTCGTAGTTCGTTCGCTGCTGGATGCGCTGGGCCTCGATGAGCTTGCCCTCGGCGGTAAACTTCTTCACCTGCTCGTCGCACTCGGCGCGGATCTTTTCAATGGCCGCTGCCTTTTTATCGGCGCTGACGATGTAGTGGCTGGCCGGGAAGATGGCCACATGCTTCACCACGTTCTGCCGGGTGCCGGTAACGGGGTTGAACTCCGTGATGCGGTCGATCTCATCCCCGAAGAACTCCACCCGGATGGCAAGGTCGCTCATGTAGGCCAGATAGATATCCACCGTGTCGCCATGAACACGGAACTTATTGCGGATAAAATTGATGTCGTTCCGCTCATATTGCAGGGTGACCAGCTTTTTGCACAGGTCATCCCGCTCCATCTGCATCCCGGGCCGCAGGCTGATGACCATGCTGCGGTAATCGATGGGATCGCCCAGAGAGTAGATGCAGGACACCGATGCCACAATGATGACATCCCGCCGCTCCGAAAGCGCCGCCGTGGCCGAATGGCGCAGGCGGTCGATCTCATCGTTGATGGCACTGTCCTTTTCAATGTAGGTATCGGTGCTGGGGATGTAGGCTTCGGGCTGGTAGTAATCGTAGTAGGAAACAAAATACTCCACCGCATTGTCCGGGAAGAACGAGCGGAACTCGGTGCAGAGCTGGGCCGCCAGCGTCTTATTATGGGCCAGCACCAGCGTGGGGCGGTTGCACCGGGCGATCACGTTGGCCATGGTAAAGGTCTTGCCGCTGCCGGTCACACCCAGCAGGGTCTGGCAGCGGTCGCCCCGCTCAACGCCCTCTACCAGCTGCTCAATGGCCTGGGGCTGATCACCCGTGGGGGCATAGTTGGAGACGAGATGGAACTGTTCATCGGCCATGTCTCGGTTCTCCTTTCTGTTCTCAGATAGAACTACAAATAGTTGTGCTTTTCATGTTGATTATAACACAATTATTTTATAATATCAATACGGCCTGAGCATCTCCCCGGTCTGAAAATCGTAGAACGGCAGGCGGTTGGCCTCCCGCATGGAGAAATATTCGCTCTCGGTCAGAATGATATGATCCCGCAGATGCACCTTGACCAGCCCCAGTGCCCGGACGATATTCTCGGTGGCCATCAGATCCTCCCGCGAGGGCAGGGCCACGCCGTTGGGGTGGTTATGGCAGAGCACCACACTGTCGGTACCGCCCTTGAGGGCTGCCGCCACCACATCCTTGATCTCCAGACTCACCCGGTCGCTGGTGCCGTCCCGCAGCCAGAACAGTCCCTTGATGCGGCTGCGGCCATCCAGCGCAGCCAGCAGGGCGCGTTCCTGCACAGTCCCGGCAAACTGTGCCATCAGGTATTCGACCAGCTGGTCGGTGGTCTTCATGCATTTTTTTCCGTTGACCGCACACTGGGTATAGTATCTGCCGACCTGCGGCAAAAGATGCAGCATCCGGGCGGTAGAGGGGCCTACCCCCTCCACCGTCAGCAGATCCTCCTCGGAGGCATCCAGCACCCCGGCAAAATCTCCGAACCGGTCTATGAGGACATGGGCAAGGCCGTTGGTGTCCTTGCGGGTGTTGGTGATGTAAAGGACATATTCCAGCGCTTCGTGGGGTTCCAGACTTTCCAGTCCGTACTGCTCTACCCGGGCGCGCATCCGCTGGCGGTGCCCCTTATGCTGGCTGCTTTCCTTCGCCATGGTCGTTCTCCTTTTGCGTTATTACTCTAATAGTACCGTTTTTTCAGCAAAACACAAGGGGGCACAGGAAATATTCTGCGTTGACTTCAAAGAAAGGGTGGTTTATTATAGAGAAAAGGCTTTTTATGAATCAATATCCCCTCTCAGTCAAAGCCTGCGGCTTTGCCAGCTCTCCCAAAGGGAGAGCCCCTTGTGGCTCTCGGTCAGCATGTACTGAACCCGGGAGATGCATTGCCTCTCCCTTTGGGAGAGGTGGATTTGCGAAGCAAAGACGGAGAGGGCTTGTCTTTCATCCAACAAAAGGAACGATTTTATGAAACAATTTACTGCCACCGCAAACGACGAGGGCGTGCGGCTTTCCCGCTTTGTCCAGAGCGTGACGCGCGATCTCCCCACCAGCCTGCTGTACAAGAGCTTCCGCAACAAGCGGGTCAAGGTCAACGGCAAAAAGGGCGCACCCGAGGACCGGCTCAAGGCGGGCGACCTCATTGAGCTGTACATCAACGATGAATTCTTCCCTCCCGAGGGCGCAAAGCCTGCAGCCCGCAAGCCTGCCCCCAAAAAGCAGCAGAACCAGCCCAAGGTGACCGTCATCTATGAGGACGAGAACATTGCCGTGCTGTACAAGCCCACCCATCTGCTCTGCCACAGCGACCGCACCGGCGATGCTAACCTTGTGGACGCATTCACCCAGTATCTGGCCCAGAAGGGCGAGTACGATGCGGGCGGCGAGAATCGCTTCAAACCCGGCATCTGCAACCGGCTGGACCGTGGCACCGAGGGCCTTGTCATCGCTGCCAAGAGCTACGCCGCCCTGCGGGACATGAACGAGATCATCCGCACCGATCTGCTCAAAAAGGAATACTACACCATCACCGTGGGCATCCCCCAGAGCGGGCGGTTCACAGCCTGGTGGGAGCACGACGAAAAGAACAACAAGGTCAGCATCCACGCCCACCAATCTCAGGATGAGCGCCGCAAGCAGATCATCACCGATGTGGACGTGCTGCGCACCGCCGGGCCGTTTGCCCTGTGCAGGATCGGCCTGGTCACGGGCCGCACCCACCAGATCCGCGCGCATCTGGCCTACCTGGGCAGGCCGGTGCTGGGAGATATCAAATACGGCAACCGCAAGATGAACGAGCGCACCGGTACCCGAACGCAGGCTCTCTGCGCCGTCCGCATCAGCTTCCTGGATATCCCGGAGGAGAACACCCTGCACTACCTCACCGGCAAGGTCATCAAGCTGAAAGACCCCCAGATCGTCAAACAGTTCGACGCACTGGATAAGAATAAAGAAGGAGCAACATCATGGCAGACCTGAACGCCTATTTCAAAAGCATCATCGACCAGGACCGCGAATCGGTGGTCATCTGCGATCTGAACCACATCATCATTTACATGAATCCTGTTGCCGTGGTGGATTACAAAAAATACGGCGGCGCTTCCCTGCTGGGCAAAAGCCTTCTGGCCTGCCACAACCCCCATTCGGTGGAAGCCATCCGCAAGGTGGTCGAGTGGTTCGCGGCGGATGCCAGCCACAACATCGTCTATACCTATCACAACGCAAAGCACGACCGCGACGTCTACATGGTAGCCCTGCGGGACGAGGACGGTACCCTGATCGGCTACTACGAGAAGCATGATTCCCGAAAAGCTGAAACTATGAAGCAGTACGATTTGTTCTGACAAAGAAAGGCGAACTCCACACAAAAAAGACTTTGCCGCCTACCCCCCGTGCTAAGATGCTACTCTGCTATACCTCCCGCATAGACAAAACGAACGCCTGCCGGGCTTTTCTCACACGGCAGGCGTTCGTTCGTTTTTATGGGGTCGATTCGTTACTTTGCCAGCAGCTCATCAGCCAGCACATCCATCTGTGCCTCAGCGGCAGCATTGGCGGCAGAGCGGATGGTCACAACGGCATCACAGACGGTGATGTTCTTCATGCCGTCCAGCTCGGCACGCATCAGCTTTGCAGCCATGGGGGCCCAGGTGCCGTTCTCCATCAGGCCAACGGTGCGGCCCTGGAAGTTCTTGGTCTTGAGGTGTGCCAGCAGATTCTCCATCGGCGGGAAGAGGAAGCCATCGTAGGTGGCACAGGCCAGCACGATCCGGCCACAGCGGAAGGCCTCAGTGACGGCATAGGAGACATCGGTGCGGGTCAGATCCATCTCCACCACCTTGGCACCCTTGGCGCGCAGCTTCTCAGCCATGGTGTGGGCGGCGGCTTTGGTGTGGCCGTGGATGGAAGCGCTGGCCACCAGGATCTTCTTCGGCTCCTCAGCCTTGTAGCTGGACCACAGGTCATAGTAGTTCAGGTACTTGCTCAGATCGCCGGTCAGCACGGGGCCGTGCAGAGGGCAGATGGTGGCGATATCCAGCGCGGCGGCCTTTTTCAGCAGAGCCTGCACCTGCGGGCCGTACTTGCCCACGATGTTCAGGTAGTAGCGGCGGGCCTCGCTGGCCCAGTCGGCGTTTTCGTCAAACCTGGCCACTGCACCAAACCGGCCAAAGCCGTCTGCAGAGAAAAGCACCTTTTCACTGCTCTCATAGCTCACCATGACCTCAGGCCAATGCACCATGGGGGCAAGCACAAAGGTCAGGGTGTGGGTGCCCAGGCTCAGGCTCTCGCCGTCCTTCACCACCACGCGGCGCTCCTTGGCAACGGCATCCGCCCCAAAGAACTGATCCATATACAGGAAAGTTTTGGCGTTGCCCACCACCTGCATTTCCGGGTAGAGGGCGGCCAGTCTGGCGATGTTGGCACCGTGGTCAGGCTCCATGTGGCTGACCACCAGGTAATCCGGCTTGCGTCCGGCCAGTGCCTCGGTCAGGTTGGCAAGCCAGGGCTCCGTGGCACGGTTGTCCACCGTATCCAGAATGGCGGTCTTTTCGTCCAGAATGACATAGGAATTGTAGCTCACGCCGGTGGGCACCGGGTACTGGCTCTCGAACAGGTCAATGGTGGTATCGTCCACACCCACGCCCAGAATGGCTTCGCTGATCTTTTTCACGCTCATAGCAGACATCCTCTCTATCCATATTGCTGTGCCGGAAAAGTGGCAGCATAATACTAATAGCGGTTCCTAGTATAGCACATTGTTAAAGATTATTCAAGCTCCTCCGGCAGTCTTGCTGCCACCGGCCGACCGGGCTCGTTGTCCAGCTCCAGCAGGGCTGCTGCGCTGGCATCATCCAGGCTCTGGACACTGCGGAGCTTGCGGCTGATGGCCCGGCTGCGGACACCAATGAGGTTGTCCAGCTCTTCATCGGTCTGGCGCAGACGCTGCTGCATCTTGGAGAGCCCCTGCCCGAACTTGTCGAACTCCGTCTTAACGGCACCCAGCAGCTGCCAGACCTCGCCGGAGCGCTTCTGGATGGCAAGGGTCTTGAAGCCCATCTGCAGGCTGTTGAGCAGAGCCGCCATGGTGCTGGGGCCTGCAATGTTCACCTGATAATCCCGCTGCAGCACCTCCAGCAGACCGGCGTTCACCACCTCGGCGTACAATCCTTCAAAAGGCAGGAAGAGGATGCCAAAGGTCGTGGTGTAGGGCGGCTCCACATACTTTTCCCGGATATCCTTTGCCTCGCTCCGCAGCACCAGCTCCAGCGCATGGCGGGCATTCTCCACCGCCTGCGCATCGCCGGAGGCCTGGGCATCCTGCAAGTGCGCATAGGTGTCGCCGGGGAATTTGGAGTCGATGGGCAGCCAGACCGTGCCGCCGTCCGCGCCCGGCATCTTGATGGCATATTCCACCCGCTGGGTGCTGCCCGGAATGGTGGCCACATTGGTCTCGTACTGCTCCGGAGCCAGGATCTCTTCCAGAATGGCCCCCAGCTGGATCTCGCCCAGAATGCCGCGAGTCTTAACGCCCGAGAGCACCTGCTTCAGCCCGCCCACATCGGCGGCAAGGTTCTGCATCTCGCCCAGCCCCTTGTACACCTGTTCCAGCTGGTCATTCACAGCCTTGAAGCTCTCGGTCACCCGCTTCTGCAGGGCATCCTGCAGTTGCTCGTCCACAGTGTGGCGGATCTCATCCAGCTTTTTGGCGTTCTCGGCCTGCAGGGCGGTCATGTTTTCCGCAAGGGTCTTGCGCAGCTCTTCCAGCTTCTGGGTGTTGGCGGCCTCCAGACTCTGGAGCCGCTGGGTCAGGATCTGCTGCTGGCCGCTCTGACCCTGTGCCAGTGTAGTGCTCATACTCTGCACCGAGGTCTGCAGCGTCTCACTGACGCTGCGGATGGCGGTATAGTTCTGCTCCGCCATTGCCGCCTGTCTGGCCGCAAAGTCTTTTGCCTGTGCATCGAGCTGCTGCTGCATCCAGCGCTTGAGCTCCTCGTAGTCTCCCCCGTTCCGGGGCTTGTTCAGTTTCCAGAGCACCGCTGCCAGCAGCAGGCAGATGGTGACCAGCAGCAGGGTGTACAATCCAGCTAAAAATTCCATTGATTATAAGTCCTCGAAATCGACCAATTCTTTCCGGGTATCCAGCGCATCGCCATAAAGGCCCACGCCGTCCACCTCGCACTCGCCCGACTGGTTATCATAGGGGTCGGAGCGGAACCCGTACATCGGCGGGTCAAAGGGTGCCTCAAAGGCGCGGTTTGCCACCATGCGCCCGGTGTCCAGACTGCCGAAGTAGTGGCGGCGCAGCTCTTCCTCGCCCTGCCGTGCCATGGAGGCACCAAACGAGCAGTCGGCATACATCCAGCCCTTGGGGGCAATGTAGAACATGGCCCAGTCGTGGCAGCCCACGCCGGTGGGCGACACCGACAGGCCGCTCTGCCAGCGGGCCGGAATGCCCACCAGACGGCAGAGGGTGATGAAGGTCAGGGCCATAATGCCGCAGTCACCGCGCCGGTCCCGCGCGCAGCGGTCGGGCAGGCATTCCTGCACAAAGTAGGCGGGCTGATAGTGATACCGCACGTTCAGGGTAACGTAATCATAGATGCGCTTTGCCTTTTCCGCCGGGTCGGTGATCCCTTCGGTCAGCTGCGCGGCCAGCGCCCGCAGATAAGGCGTAAACACGATATGCGGGGCCTGCTCCTCCGTATCAAAGGTCGGCTGTTCCGGTGCAGGCACAAAGTCCAGCGGGTCAGCATAGACTGCCGTTGTCTTGTAACGGTACTGCACCCCGAAGCGGCGGTTTTCGGTCAGGTCAGCCTCCCAGCAGACCGTGCGCTGGGGGGCGTTTGCATCGGCGATGCGGCCCGGCTGCTCAGTAAAGTGCTGCAGCTCGATCTCGCTCTGGGCCAGGCATTCCGCCGGGATGGGCAGCCAAGCGCGGACGTGCACGCTCTCCCGGCCCTCTGCCTTTGCCTTGGCCAGAGCGGCGGCAAAGGCCTCATCTGACACCCCCACGCTGGTTTTCAGCGTGATGCGGGCACTGGCCTGCCCTTCCCGCTCCATCTGGTCATGGATGCGGCGGCGGCGCTCCCGGGCCAGCGTGACCGGGGCGGGCGGGTCAAGCTGACGGGCGGCAAGGTCGGCGTGGGTGGCGATCAGCGTCTCGGCAAAGCGGTCAAGGTAGTGCTTCTCCCCTTCCACAAACCGCCAGTCCACTCGGCCCTCATGCACCAGCTGGCGGAACTCCTCCACCGTGAAATCCCGCACAAGGCCCTGCATCCGGGCCACGGCCTGTGCCTCGTTCCAACAGTATTCCTGCGGCAGGCGGCACATGATCTCCTTCTGCACCAGCAGGGCATCCCGCAGCGCGTCCACGCCGTGAGGCACAGGGTTGGCGGGCTGCTCATACTCCGGCATTTCCAACCCCTGACTGCGGGGGCTGTTCTGGGTCTCCGTCCAGTCCTCGGCCAGATATTCATCGATCCGCGCCACGGCCTCTTTGTAATAGCCCGCGGCCTTCAGCCGCTCCACATCATCGGGCAGACCGACGTTCAGATGTACAAACGCTTCGTTCAGATCTTTCATCCTGTTTCATCCTTTCTCTCAGGCGCACTGCTCTTCCCAGAAAGCAGTGGCTTCCACCAGCCAGTTCTCGGCATCTGTTCCTGTGCCGATGCCGCAGACGTGAGGGGCATTGTTGAACACCCGGTAAACATGCTTGACGTGATTGGCCTGCAGGGCAGCTTCCAGCTGCGGTCCCTGCCGCCAGTAGACCAGCTCTTTCAGCAGCGTGTCGTTCACACCGTGCCAGTGGTAGGTGGCGGGGTAGTCCGGCGTGATCTCATCCGAAAGGTTCCGGGTATAGTATTTGGGGCCGTATGCGCCGATATCCTGAATGACATGGTAGATGGGCTTGATGTAGGTCATATCGTTGATGGGGTAGCCCAGCAGCAGGGCAGCGGGCTTGGGCACATTGTAATGCTTATACCCCACCGATTCCGTGCCGAACAGACCCGTCAGGTGGCCGCCCATGGAATATCCCACAATGGCGTACTGCTCCGGCTGGATGCCAAACTCCGCAGCGTGTTCCTCAATGTACTGCATGGCCCGGCCGATGTCCTCCAGCGGAGCATCATCGGAAGCATCCGTCCAGACGCGATACCGCAGAATAAAGGCGGCATAGCCCAGCTCATGCAGCTGCCAGGCCGTGCAGGCCCCCTCCTCCAGCTCGGCGCTCTCATTGGCACCGCTGCCAGCCAGGATCAGCGCAAACTTGGCATTTTCAGCCTTGGCCGGGAAATAGAACAGGCCGGTGTTGTTTTTGGTGCGGTCCTCCGCCTTTTCCGCATCCGTGTAGAACGAGTGGGTAACCTGAACGCCATTGTTGTAGTTCTCAATGACCAGATTCAGCCCCTTGGCGCAGCCTTCGGCCACATACTCGTTGGTGTAGCCCTCCACAGTGGTCATCTCCCAGAGGGCCTGACCCGGCGGGCAGTCCTTATCCTGCGAGTAGGTGTAGAAGCCGGAGTTCTTGATGCCCGGGTTGCTGCGCACTTCCTTCATGGTGGTCTGAGCCGTGATGTTGGGCTCTCCCTTTTCCATTACGGCACCGGCGGGCAGGGCCAGCAGAGCCAGCAGACACAGCACCATCGCAACGATTCGTTTTGCCTGTTTCATGTTCCGTTCCTTTCCCCCGGCACCGCCCTGATTGCATTCTCCCACACAGAGGACTATAATATGAGACTGCACAGGCGGCACCGGTTGGTTTTTTTCTATTGTATCACACCCACCGGTATTGTCAAAACAAATCTGCCCACAAAATCCATGCGTTGTGATCTCCACGCTTCCGGGGGGCCGGGTATTCAGATTCCGGACACTCTGCCCGGTCTGAGGTGAACAGGTTTCCATTGTGATTTGCGGCAGATTCTGCTATACTGAAAAAAGATATTGCACACGCAATGAGGGGAAACCGGAGCACTGCGGCTCCGGTCAGGATAGGAATATGAGTGAGATCACAGTCCGGCCCATGATGCCGGAGGATTGGACTGCCGTGTCCAAAATATATCTGGAGGGCATTGCCACCGAGCACGCCACTTTCCAGACCAACTGCCCGCCCTACACTGCCTGGGACGCATCCCATACCCGGGAATGCCGCCTGGTGGTGCTGGACGATGGGGTCGTGGCCGGCTGGGCAGCCCTGCATCGGGTAGACCCCCGCTGGTGCTACCGCGGCGTGGCCGAGGTGAGCATCTATGTCGGGGAGAAATTCCGGGGCAAGGGGCTGGGCTATCACCTGCTCACGGCGCTCTGCCGCGAGGCCGAACAGGCCGGGTACTGGACGCTGCAGTCCACGGTGCTGCAGGACAACGCCCCCTCCCGGGGCCTGCACCTGAAATGCGGTTTCCGCGTGGTGGGCCGCCGGGAGCGCATTGCCCGGGACTGCCACGGCCGCTGGCTGGACACCTACCTGATGGAGCGGCGGTGTACAGCGGACGAACCGGCGGGCTATAAAAAGCTGTAAGGCGCTTTTTGCGGGAAAGATTTACAGTTTTTTCAAAAAGCGGCCTTGAAAATCCACAAAAATATGATATACTAACGTAACGATACCAAAGCGAGAGAAAGGAGGCGCGCGGAATGGCACCGACCAAAGAGCGTCCGGCAACCAAGACGATTGCTACAAACCGGGAAGCGCGCCACGAGTATTTCGTTCTGGAAGCGCTGGAGACCGGCGTTGAGCTGAAAGGCACCGAGGTCAAGAGCCTGCGTGCCGGCGGCGTGAATCTGAAAGACAGCTGGGTCGATATTGAGGACGGCGAGCTGCTGGTCAAGGGAATGCACATCACCCCCTACGACCACGGCAACATCTTCAATCAGGATCCCATGCGGGTGCGGCGGCTGCTGGCCCACAAGAACGAGATCCGGCGGCTGCACCAGCAGTGCAAGCTGCAGGGTTACACTCTTGTGCCGCTTTCGCTCTACTTCAAGCATGGCCGCGTCAAAATGGAGCTGGGCCTGTGCAAGGGCAAAAAGCTCTATGATAAGCGTGCAGATGCCGCCAAGCGCGATGCCAAGCGCTCCATCGACCGGGCCGTTAAATCCAACGGCGTTTACTATTGATTTCAGGCAGCATTCCTGCCCGGAAACTTCAAAGCTTACCCACACCGCAAGGTGTGTTTTATGGGGGCGTAAAGGTTTCGACGGGGGGAGCGAGGCCTGGGCAGCGGGTAGCAGTGGGGGACCTGCTTTAAACTCCTCCAAAAAATTAACTGACAACAATAATTATCAGTTGCTCGCAGCCTGAGTGCTGCGCGTTCCGCCCACTCTTGTGTCGTGTGGGGCCGGGGCGTCCTTTAGACACAGCACCTGAACGGACCTAAGCTTTGCGGACCGGCAGGAACTCATGAAGCTACCAATGCGTTAGCCTGGCGACCGGCGTGACGCGGAGGGAATGTTGTTGATCGCCTGCACCCGGAGACACCTACGCTGAACTCTTTTCGGACATGGGTTCGACTCCCATCGCCTCCACCACATGAAAGGGCGAGGGTATTTGGTACTGTTATTTTCGGACAGTATCGGATACTCTCGCCTTTATTTTTGTTGCTGATATGATTCTTCAAATTGATTTGGGGTTTGCTGTTTAAGACATTCATGCGGTCGGTAATCGTTATAAAAATCAATATATTCTGATAGACTTTCCTCTAATTCGGAGACAGTTTCATAAAAATGAAATTTGAACTGTTCTTTTTTAAGCGAAGCAAAGAAAGATTCCGCCACAGCATTATCAAGTGGATTGCCTATATCGGAAAAGGATTGGTGTACATTAAAGTCAAGAAGTAGTTGACGAAAGCTGAATGCGGTATACTGCGCGCCTTGGTCACTATGAAATGTTAACCCTTGCGGATGGTTCCGATTTTGATAGGCCAATTTGAATGTGTGGATTGTGAGTTCTGCATCGGCGAATTCGGCAACGGCGTGTGAAACGACTTTTCGAGAAAATAGGTCGATGATAACACAGACATATGCGATAGAAGTGTTTACCTTAACATAGGTGATGTCACTGACCCAAATGCTGTTTGGCTTTTCAACGGTAAAATTTTGCTTTACGAGATTGGGACGATAAGTATAGTGCCGCTGAAAAGTAGCGTTCTCTGGAAGTGCTTGTTTACGTTTTAATCCGTGCTCTTTCATGAGCCGCACAATACGTTTTGTGCTAACAGTATAGCCTTGCTCCATCAATTTTGCGCGAATCTTTTTTGCACCGAAACGGTAATCGCTTTTCTGGAAGATGATAGTGATTTTTTCTTTCAAAAGCGTATCTTCTACATCTAGTTGCTTTTCAATCAGTGCACTTTTCTGTCTATTTATGTAAGTGGATTTTGAAAGATTCAGCAAACGGCAAAGTGTGTAGAAGCTGTATTCTGACTTTAAGGCATCAATAATTTGCACCTTGTTGTCTATGGACAAATCAAGAGCAGCAAGAGATTTTTGATAGATGGAATTTTCATTTTCCAAGGTTGCAACATGGCGTTGAAGCGTTGCAAGATCACGTTTAGAAATGTTTGAAACTTTTGCTTCTTCGCTCCATTGATATAAGATACTGCGAGAAATATGGAACTGGGCACAGAGATCAGCGGTACTTGTGCCACTGTTGTATAGTTGGACAACCTTATTCCGAAAATCGGCAGAGTAGGCCATAATATTCTCCTTTATAGTCTAAAATGCCATTATTATCCCATAAAGGAGATAAGATGTAAAGAGATGGTCTTGACAATAGAGGATATATCCGCTATACTGTATATGAGATAAATCCACTATTCAAAGGGAGTGCAGCCGTGCAGGAATATGAAATTGAATTCTACGATAAAGCCGATGGCTCCGAGCCAGTCAAAGAGTTTATCCTAAGTCTGGATAAGAAAATGCAAGCCAAAGTTTTGCGTACCGTTGCGTTACTCCGTGAAGAGGGGCCATGTTTAAGGGAACCGTATTCCAAAGCACTGGATGATGGAATTTTTGAAATTCGTACCAAGTTTGGGTCGGATATTACCCGCGTGCTGTATTTCTTCGTGGTTGGTAAAAAGGTGATTCTCACAAATGGATTTATCAAGAAGACCCAGAAAACACCTGCTTCAGAGATCACACTGGCAAAACAATATCGCGCAGATTATCTTGCCCGAAAGGAGAATTCCAAATGACAAACTTCAACGATTTTTTGAATGAGCAGATGAAAGACCCTGAATTCAAGGCCGAATGGGACGCACTTGACCCGGAATTTTCCGTGATTGAAGCCATGCTCAAGGCCCGCAAAGAAAGCGGTTTGACCCAGAAGCAACTTTCGGAGCGCACGGGTATTGCACAGACCGACATCAGCAAACTGGAACGCGGCAATGCAAACCCATCTCTTCGTACCTTGCAGCGGCTTGCTGCTGGGATGGGAATGAAGGTTAAAATTGAATTTGTTCCTGCATCTGCAAAATGATTTAGTGATGGACGCGTTTCGGTAAAATAGAAAGCACAATAGTGACGCTATGCAGCGATATTTTCAAGCACGCGTTCGTCCGGCGTTGCAGTCCGTCCACCACACAAGAAAAATCCGAACCTCTTCCCATCGGGAAAAGGTTCGGATTTTTCATTTGCTGCATTTCTTACAGCGTCATTTTCATTTCCAGTCTCAGCAGCGCGGCTTTTTTATCGATGCCGCCTGCATATCCGGTCAGGCTGCCGTTTGTTCCGACAACGCGGTGGCAGGGAATGATGATAGAGATCACATTGTGACCGACAGCCCCGCCCACAGCCTGCGCAGACATCCGGGAAAGGCCGCGCTCTGCGGCCAGCTGCTTTGCCAGTGCACCATAGGTCGTGGTCTGGCCGCAGGGGATGCGGCGCAGCAGCGCCCACACCTCCTGCTGAAAGGCAGAGCCAGCGGGATGGAGCGGCGGGGTAAAGTCCGGCTCCTGCCCGCCGAAATAAACATCCAGCCAGCGTCTGGCCTCGGAAAGCACGGCGGTCTCCTGCTCCTGATGCACCGCATCCAGGGTGCGGGCAAAGTACTTCTGCCCCTCGAACCAAAGGCCGGTCAGGCCGGTGTCATCAGCGGCCAGCAGGATGCCGCCCAGAGGAGACTCGTAGTGCTGTGTATAGATCACCGTTTATCGGATCTCAATGCCCAGCTTGAACTTCAGGTTGCCCAGCACCTTCTTGACGGTGCGCTCGACCTGCTCAGCGGAGATCTCCGCGCTGGGGTCAGACAGGGTCAGGGAGAAGGCCATGCTCTTCTTGCCCTCGCCCAGGTTTGCGCCGCGGTAGATATCGAACAGCTTGACCTCGGTGATGAGGGAGCTTGCCTTCTTGATGGTGTCCTCGATCTCGCCGCAGGTGACCTTTTCCTCGCAGACAAGGGCCAGGTCACGCTTGACGGCAGCGTAGGGGCTCAGCGGCTTATAGCGCAGCTCACCGTCCACGCAGGACATCAAAGCCTCATAGTCCAGCTCACCCAGATAGATGTTCTGGCTGTCCTTCTGGTCCTTTGCGATCTCCAGCTCGCCGTTGATCTCATTGGAGAGCTTACCGAACACGCCCAGACGCTTGCCGTTGCAGTAGACAGCGGCGCTGATGCCGGGGTGGAGCCACGGGGTGGTCTCGCGCTCGTAGGTGAAGGTCAGGTCAAAGCCTGCGGCCAGCGCCTCCATTGCACCCTTGACGGTGAAGAAGTCCTCCTCGGGGCCAAAGGCACCAATGCAGAGGGTCTGACGCTCATGGGGATGCTCGCTGATGGGCAGCTCCTTGGCCAGATAGACGGGAGCCATCTCGAACAGGCGGCCCTCGGCATTGCCCTTCTTGAGGTTGTCCACGATGACATTCAGCATGGACGGGGTCAGCAGGGTGCGCATGATGGACAGGTTCTCGCTGATGGGATTCAGGATGCGGATGGCCTTGCGGGCAGCATCCTCAGCGGGGATGTGCAGCATATCCAGCTCCGCGTTGGAGTAGAAGGCCAGGGTGGAGGCCTCATAGAAGCCCTGTGCAGCCAGCAGGCGCTTGGTCTTGAGCTGCTGCTTCTGCGCGTAGTTCAGGCCGCCGTTGGTGACAGAGGCGGTGTTCAGGAAGGTGGGGTTGATGTGGTCATAGCCGTACTCACGGATGACCTCCTCCGCCAGATCGGGGAAGCTCTCCACATCCTCACGGTAGAGAGGAGCAGACACATCCCAGCTGCCATCGGCCTGCACATCCACAGTAAACTCCAGGCGCTGCAGGATATCGATCATGGTCTGCTCGGGCACAGTGATGCCCAGCACACCGCAGATCTTGGCAGGGGTAGTCACGATGTGCTTGCGCTCCAGCGGACGGCCATCGGTCAGGTCATACTCGAGGGTGGTGATATCGCCGCAGTCCAGCTCCTGGATCAGGTGCAGGGCACGGGCCAGGCCCAGCTCGGGAGAGTTGCGGTCCACACCCTTTTCATAGCGGGCAGAGGAATCACTGTTCTGGCCCAGGGCACGGCTGGTCTTGCGGACGCAGTCACGGGCGAAGGTGGCACACTCGAACAGCAGGCTGGTGGTGTTCTCATCCATGCCGGAGTTGGCACCGCCCATGATGCCGGCCAGAGCCACAGGCTTCTCGGCATCGCAGATGACCAGATTGTTGGGGTTCAGGGTGAACTCCTTTTCATCGAGGGTCACGATCTTCTCACCCTCGTGGGCACGGCGCACATCAATGGTGCGGCCGGCGACCTTGTTCAGGTCAAAGGCGTGCATGGGCTGGCCCATTTCCAGCAGGGTGTGGTTGGTGATATCCACCACGTTGCTGATGGAGCGCAGGCCGCACAGGGCCAGATGGCGCTTCATCCAGCGGGGAGATTCGCCCATGCGGATGTTGCGGACGTAGTGTGCCATATAGCGGGGGCACAGGTCAGGGGCCTCCACCTGGACGGTGATGGGAGCATCCGGCTCGCAGACAGCCTTATAATCCATGGCGGGCATGTGCAGGGGCTTGCCCAGAATGGCAGCGACCTCGCGGGCAATGCCCAGCACGGACTGGCAGTCGGGGCGGTTTGCGGTGATGGAGATATCGAAGATATAGTCATCCAGACCGACAACGGGTGCGATGTCGGTGCCGGGAACGGAATCCTCGGGCAGGATGAGCAGACCATAGACCTCAGAGCCCGGGAACAGGTCATCGTTCAGGCCCAGCTCCTCGCCGGAGCAGAGCATACCGTTGGACTCCACGCCCTGCATCTTGCGGGCCTTGATCTTGATGCCGCCGGGCAGGGTGGAGCCATCCAGAGCCGCGGGCACGCAGTCGCCCAGCTTCATGTTGGCGGCACCGGTGCTGATGCGGATGTCGTGGCCGTAGTCGCCGCAGTCCACCACACACTTGGTCAGGTGGGTGCCCTCCTGCTTTTCCATCTCCACGATCTTGCCAACGACCACCTTGCTGATGCCTGCATCCAGCGGGATCAGCTCTTCCACCTCAAAGCCGCAGGAGAACAGCTTCTCCTCCAGCTCCTGAGCGGTAACGTCGATATCAACGAATTCTTTTAACCAACTGAAAGGTACTTTCATTGTCTGTTCTCTCCCCTCTTATTCATGGAACTGCTTGAGGAACTGCAGGTTGTTCTCGAACATCAGGCCGATGTTGTTGATGCCGTACTTCAGCATGGCGATGCGCTCGATGCCAATGCCGAAGGCGAAACCGGAATACTCATCCGGGTCAATGTTGCAGTTCTCCAGCACCTTGCGGTTGACAACACCGCCGCCCAGAACTTCGATCCAGCCGGTGTGCTTGCACAGGGGGCAGCCCTTGCCGCCGCACTCAAAGCAGCTGACATCGACCTCCACACTGGGCTCGGTGAAGGGGAAGTAAGAGGGACGCAGGCGGGTGCGGGTGTCCTTGCCGAACAGCTTCTGCACAAAGGTGTTCAGCGCGCCCTGCAGGTCGCCCAGGGTGATGCCCTTATCCACGACCAGGCCTTCCATCTGGTGGAACATGGGGCTGTGGGTGGCATCGGAATCGGAACGGAACACACGGCCGGGGATCAGCACCTTGATGGGCGGCTTCTGGCTGTCCATGGTGCGGATCTGGCCGCCGGAGGTCTGGGTGCGGAGCAGGAATTCGTCGGACAGGTAGAAGGTATCCTGCATATCGCGGGCGGGGTGATCCTTGGGCACGTTCAGACGGGTGAAGTTGTGGTCATCGTCCTCGATCTCAGGTGCGTCGGCCACGGCAAAGCCCATGCCAGAGAACACGTCGATGATCTGGTTGGTGACCAGCGTCAGGGGGTGCAGACCACCCACCGTGCGGGTCTTGGCGGGCAGGGTGATGTCCACAGTCTCAGCGGCGTTGCGGGCGGCCAGCTCGGCCTCCTTCACCTTGGCAGCGGCGGCATCGTAGTCAGCCTGCACCTTCTGCTTGAGCTCGTTGATGATCTTGCCCATGGCGGGGCGCTCTTCGGGCGCGACAGAGCGCAGATTCTTCATCAGCGCGGGGATCTTGCCGTTTTTGCTCAGATATTCCTGCCAGAACGAGGCCAGCGTCTCCTTGGAAGAGACCTGACCGAGGCACTCTGCGGCCTGTTTGGCCAGCTCGTCGATCATTGCTTGCATGGAAATTCTCTCCTTCTCAGTTCGTGTTTTCAAAGCGGGGCAGCAAAAAAAGGCCCCGTCCCCTGCCGGGCCATTTCTGGCCGGACAAAAGGGACGAAGCCTTTGCAAATCCAATGCTCCGCGGTACCACCCGGTTTCCGCCCTGCACAAAGAAGGGCGGCTCTCAAACGCCGTAACGGGGCGCGCCGTCCTGCCCTAATAGAAACCGTTCGGGCAGGCCGCTCAGGAGCGAACTTCGGCACACACCCACGCGGAAGCCCTTTCAGCCGGTGAAGCTTCTCTCTTTGCTGTGGAACTGCATGCGTACTCTCTCCGTCGCTGCGTTTTCAAGATATTCAGGTTTCATAACCGGATATCATCTTACCACACTTTGGGCCTGTTTGCAAGCCGGGGCGGCACTTTTTCCCTGAATTTTACGGTTTTGCTTGTATTTTGGCCGAAAGTATGGTATTGTAAGCGTAACGTTTTACTGAAAGGAGGGTACACCCAGATGGGTTGGAATGGCTGCATCTTTTTCAAAAAAGGTCAGATTTAATACTTTCCGGCTCGAAGTGTACCCTTTTGTCTCTTTCAGCAAAGCGTGGAGCATGATTTTCAGCGCCGCGCAGCTTTGCTGTGGGGCGCTTTTGTTTTGGGTACACTTTCTATTTTGAATCATTCACTATAAATAGAAAGGGTGTTTCCAATGGATCATAAACTCAATTTAAAAAAGCAGCTCGCCTGCATTTATACTTCCGATTTCTTCTCCGGCCTGCGCATCACGGATGCGGTATGGGTGGCCCTGCTGGCGGCCCGGGGCTTCTCCCTGTGGGAGATTGGCCTGGCCGAAAGCGTGTATCACATCGTCAGCCTCTTCTGCGAAGTGCCCAGCGGCATGGCGGCAGACCTGCTGGGCCGCCGGAAGACCCTCCTGTCCGGCGGAGTCTTGACCGTGACCTGCAATCTGTTGATGGCTTTTGCGCCGAACCTGTTCACCATCTGCCTTGCCATGGGGCTGAACGCGCTGGCTATGACCATGTTTTCCGGCACCTTCACAGCCCTTGTCTACGACAGCCTGAAGACCGAGGGCCGCGAGGACGAGTACATCCAAGTCTCCGCCAACAGTTCCCAGATTTCCATGCTGGCCAACGCCATAGGTTCGCTGGCCAGCCTTTTGAAGCGCTTCCTCGGCTTTGCGGGCTTTTACCTGCTGAGCGCTGCGTTCGAGGGCGTTTCCACCGCCGCCCTTGCGCTGATGGAGGAGCCCATCGTCACCAAGGCACAGGCCAGCCGGGGAAAGCAGACCCTCCGCGCGCTGCCCGGCCAGTTCACCAAACTGGCGCGCAACAGCCTGAGCATCCTGCGCACCACGCCGCTGGCGGCCAAGCTCATCGTTTCCAGCGCCGTCGTCTCGGTGCCCAGCTACCTGACCAAAATGTTCTTGCAGCAGCGGCTCATTGAGCTGGGCTGGCCCACAGAGCTCCTCTTTCTTCCCCTGCTGCTGGGCGGTGCTGCCTGTGTGCTGGGCGCTGAAGTGGGCCGCCGGGTCCGGTTCCGCTCCATGCGGCGGTTTTACTCCGTCTGCGCCCTGCTCTGCGGCGTCGGCACGCTGCTGGTGGGCCTTGCCCCCGCGTGGGGCGGTCTGTTCGGCATGATGCTGGTGCAGGGTGTGTTGGAGGTCTATCTGCTCCACGAGAGCCAGAAGCTGAACGATGCCATCCCCAGTGACCAGCGGGCCACCCTCATCAGCGTGGACAGCATGGCCTACAGTCTGCTCATGATCCCCGCAAGTCCTCTGGTGGGTGCCGTCGGCGATGCCTTCGGGCAGGCCGGTGCAGGCCTTGCCCTGCTGGGCGGGGTCATCGTGCTGAGCGGCGTGGCGCTCTTGGGGAAAAAGCCGCAGGAATTCTAATACAGCAAAAAGCGGATGCGTTCCGGTGGGAGCGCATCCGCTTTGTTATTTTGCTCAGAACCGCCGCCAGGTGTCCGGCATAAAGAACACCAGCATGGGGAAGATCTCCAGACGGCCCGCCAGCATGTCAAAGATCATAACCAGCTTGGCGGGATTGGAGTAGCTGCCAAAGTTCATCATGGGGCCCACCTGGGCAAGGCCGGGGCCGATGTTGTTCAACGTGGCGGCAATGGCGGTGAAGTTGGTCACCATGTCAAAGCCATCCAGACTGATGAGGAAGAAGGATGCCGCAAAGATGAAGATGTAGGCGGCCACAAAGACATTGGTGGCGCGGATGGTCTCATGGTTGACCACCTTGCCGTCCATCCGGACGGGGGCCACCACCTGCGGGTGAAGGGCCTGCTTGAGCTCCTTGCCCACAGTCTTGCCCATCAGCAGGAGGCGGCTGACCTTTATGCCGCCGCCGGTGCTGCCTGCGCAGGCACCCACAAACATCAGCATGACAAGGATCTCCTTGGAGAGGGTGGGCCACAGGTCAAAATCACAGCTGGAAAAACCGGTGGTGGTGATGATAGAACCCACCTGGAAGGCGGCGTGGCGCAGGGCCTCGCCCAAGCCGTTGTACATGCTGTAAATGTTGGCTGTGATGATGGCCACAGCCACACCGATGATCACAAAGTAGGCGCGCACCTCCTCGCTGGCGGCAGCGCGGCGGAAGCGGCGCATCAGCAGCAGGAAATAGGCATTGAAGTTCACGCCAAACAGGATCATAAAGATGGTCACGACCCACTGGACATAGGGCGACATGCTGGCAAAGCTGTCATTGCGGAAGCCGAAGCCGCCGGTGCCCGCTGTGCCAAAGGAGGTCAGCAGGGCTTCAAACACCGGCATCCGCCCGGCGATCAGGAACATGAATTCCAGCACCGTCAGGAGGAAGTAGATGCCGTACAGAATTTTTGCCGTGGACTGCACCTTCGGCACCAGCTTATCCACCTGCGGGCCGGGGCTTTCGGCTTTCATCAGGTTGACATGGGAGCCGCCGGTTAGAGGCAGCAGGGAGAGCAGGAACACCAGAACGCCCATGCCGCCGATCCAGTGGGTGAAGCTGCGCCAGAACAGGATGCCCCTGGGCAGGTTCTCCACAGCAGGCAGGATGCTGGCACCGGTGGTGGTGAAGCCGGAAACGGTCTCAAACATGGCATCCACCGGGTTGGGGATGCTGCCCGTGAGCACAAAGGGCACCGCGCCCACCACACTGATGAGCAGCCAGCAGAGCGCCGTGGTGGCAAAGCCCTCCCGCATATAGAAGATCTGGCTCTTGGGCTTGATACGGTGGAGCAGAGCGCCCGCCACCGCAGAAAGCGCTGCCGTGAGCAGGAACACGCCCAGCACCATCCATTCACCGTAGATCAGGCTGGCCATGGCGGGCAGCAGAAGCAGCGCAGCTTCGCAATAGAGGATGTAGCTCAGCAGCCGCAGAACGATCGCATAATTCATGCCGCGCCTCCGTTAATCTTCCACGATGTCCCGCAGGTCATGCAGGCCGTGCTCCAGCGTGACCACGATGACGTTGTCGCCCACCTGGATCTCATCGCCGCCGCGCGGGATCTTGATCTCGTTGCCGCGAGTGATGCAGCAGAGCAGCAGGTTCTTTTTCAGGTGGAGCTGGCTCAGGGGCACACCGGTGGCGCGGCTCTTCTCATGGACCGTGAATTCCAGCGCCTCCACGCGGTCGTCCAGAATGCGGTACAGGGTCTTGATGTTGCTGCCTGCCTCGTTCTGCAAAGCGCGCACATACTGCACGATGTAATCGCAGGTCATGTACTTGGGGTAGACGATGCTGCCCAGATCAAGCCCGGCCAGGATATCGTCAAATTCCAGGCGGTTGATCTTGGTGACCAGCTTGCCGTTGGAATGCTTCTTGGCAAACAGGGTCAGCAGAACATTTTCCTCGTCGATGTTGGTCAGGGCCACAAAGGCCTCGGTGGAGGTCAGGCCCTCGGAGAGCAGGAACTCGCGGTTGGAGCCGTCCTCGCACAGGATCTGTGCTTCGGGCAGGGCCTGGGCCAGCACATCGCAGCGGGCGGGGTCCCGCTCCACGATCCGCACCCGGACATGGTTTTCCAGCAGCTCCTGGCTCAGATAGAAGGCAATGGCACCGCCGCCCACGATGAGGGCATTGCGCACCGGGCGCACGGCCAGATGGATGCGCTGGAAGAACGCGTGGGCCTTTTCCTGCGTTGCAAGGAAGGTGACCTGATCGCCGGTCCGGAGCACAAAATTACCGTTGGGGATGATGACCCCGCCGTCGCGCTCCACGGCGCAGACCAGGATATCGCTCTTGAGCCGGGTGGGGATTTCCCGGATGGCCACGCCGTCCAGTGCCTGTGCCTCGGTCAGGGTGAACTTGATCAGCCGCACCCGGCCTTCCGCAAAGGTATCGATCTTGCTGGCACCGGGGAAGCGCAGCAGGTGGGAGATCTCCCGCGCCGCCGCCATCTCCGGGTTGATGATGGCCGAAATGCCGATCTGCTTTTTGATGAAGTCCAGCTCATGGCTGTAGGATGGGTTGCGCACACGGGCAATGGCGTGGCAATGGCCCGCCTTTTTGGCAAACATGCAGCAGAGCAGGTTCAGCTCGTCCGAGCCGGTGACTGCAATGAACACGTCCGCTTCCTCGATCCCTGCCTCGGACAGCGTTGTGATGGAGGAGCCGTTGCCGGTAATGCCCATCACGTCATAGGATTCGCTGATATGCTCCACACGGGCCTTGTTGGTATCGATGATCGTGACATTGTGGCCTTCCTCGCTGAGCTGTCGTGCCAGCGCTGTGCCGACCTTGCCGCAGCCCACCAGAATGATCTTCATAGAAAATGTCCTTTCCGTCCCTCCCGCCTTGCGGGAAGGATGCTTTCTCAGTAGCGCTCCACGCCGTCCTTGGTGACCAGGGCGTAGACCAGCGGGGCCTCCTCGGGCTTTTCCGCACCATAGACCAGACCGCTGCGGTACTCCGCAGCAGCGGCCTCAAACTTATCTGCCGCACCGTAGAAGGTGGCCAGGCTTTCGCCCTTGTGCACATAATCGCCGCGCTTTTTGTGCAGGGTGATGCCGGCCGCAAAATCCAGCGGGTCTCCCTTCTTCTGGCGGCCAGCGCCCAGCAGCACACTGGCGGAGCCGATCTTCTCGGCATCGTTAGCCACGATGTAGCCATCCTGCTCGGCCAGCAGCTCAAAGCTGGCTGCGGGCTGCTCAAACAGGCTGTAATCGTCCAGCACACGGGTGTCGCCGCCCTGGGCCGCAAACATCTCCTTACACTTGGCAAAGGCAGAGCCGTCCGCGATCACAGCCTGTGCCATGGCACGGCACTCCGCCGGGGTACCCTTGCCTGCCAGCACTAGCATATTGGCGGCCAGCTGCAGGCAGACCTCGGTCAGGTCGGCAGGGCCCTTGCCCTTGAGCACATCCATGCTCTCCATGACCTCAAGGCTGTTGCCGATGTTGCGGCCCAGCGGGGTGTCCATATCGGTGATCATAGCGGCCACCCGGCGGCCATGGTGGGTGCCGATGGCGACCATCAGCTTGGCCAGCTCAATGCTCTGGTCCACGGTCTTCATAAAGGCACCGGTGCCGGTGGTCACATCCAACAGGATGGCATCGGAGCCGGAGGCCAGCTTCTTGGACATGATGGAAGAGGCGATCAGCGGGATGCAGCTGACCGTGGCGGTCACATCCCGCAGGGCGTACATCTTCTTATCCGCCACGGCAATGCCCTCGCTCTGGCCAATGACCGACAGCCCGATCTTGTTCACCTGGGCAAAGAACTCCTCCTGCGAAAGGGCAGTTCTGGTGCCGGGCACGCTCTCCATTTTATCAATGGTGCCGCCGGTATGGCCCAGGCCGCGGCCGCTCATCTTGGCGATCTTCACACCGCAGGCCGCCACCACAGGGGCGATCACAAGGGTGGTCTTATCGCCCACGCCGCCGGTGGAGTGCTTATCCACCTTGATGCCGGGGATGGGGGAAAGATCGACCATCACGCCGCTGTGGGCCATCACGTCCGTCAGCTCGGCTGTTTCTTCGTTGGTCATGCCGCGCAGGTAGACCGCCATCATCCAGGCAGCCATCTGGTAATCGGCCACTTCCCCACTGACAAAGCCGTTGACAATGGCCTCCAGCTCTTCCCGGGTGTGGGTACCGCCATCGCGCTTTTTCGCGATCAGATCATAAATACGCATCGCAATTCTCCTGTCTGACAGTATGACTTTCAGTAAATTCCATTATAACAGACTTTTTGACAAAGGCAATCCACATTCCGTCTCCTTTGTCGGGTTTTGAACACCAAGGGCGCAGCTGCCCGGAAAAGCAGCTGCGCCCTTGGAACAAACCTCGCTCAGCGGGAACCCTTGTCGTAAGGGATACCCTCAGCCTTGGGGGCCATGCTGTTTTTGGAGGTAAAGGCCAGAATGATCATGGATGCGATGAACGGCATCATGTTATAGATGTTGCTGGACCAGTGGAGCTGCGCCAGGAAGGTGGAGTCCGCAATGTTTGCCAGGCTCTTGAACACGGCAAAGAACATGGCGGCGGCACAGATGTTGAAGGGCTTCCACTGGCCAAAGATCATAACAGCCAGTGCAAGGAAGCCCGCGCCAGCCACGCCGACCTCAAAGTTCCAGGTCTGCACCGGGGGCACGATATATGCCAGACCGCCGATAGCGCCCAGCGCACCGGAAAGCAGCACACCCGCGTAGCGCATCTTGTAGACGTTGATGCCCACAGAATCGGCTGCCTGAGGATGTTCGCCGCAGGCGCGCAGGCGCAGACCGAAGCGGGTCTTGTACAGCACCACATAGCTGATGACGAGCAGCACGATGCCCAACGGCACAAAGATGCTCAGCTCCAGGCCGCCGATGCTGAACAGGAACGGCTTGTTGGAATAGTTCAGCTTGGCGCTGCCGCTGTCGCTGAAATACTTGGCAATGACCACGGCAATGGCGGTGGCCAGCAGGTTCAGGGCCGTGCCGCCGATGGTCTGGTCCGCTTTCAGGTTGATGGAAGCAAAGGCCAGAAGCAGGCTGTACACGATACCGGCCAGCGCAGCCACCAGGACCGAGATCAGCACCACCAGGAACGGCGACATGTCGGCCGGAAGCATGGTCAGGGTCAGAACACCCGCCACACCGCCGATGACCATGATGCCTTCCAGCGCGATGTTGATGATGCCGGAGTGCTCACTGAACATACCGCCCAGTGCCACCAGCATCAGGACGATGCCATACAGCAGGGTATATTTGATCAAAAGCAGCATCTTACTTGCCCTCCTTCTTCGCGTTGGCCTTTTCCGCCGGGGCAGGCTCTGCGTTCACATTGGTCTTGTCCGCATTCTTGAACAGCAGCTTCTGGATCTTGCCGCGGAACAGCATGGAGAATGCACACAGGTAGATGATGATGCCGCTGATCAGGTCGGCGATCTCCGTGGGATAATACTTGGTGGAAAGGAAGGTGCCGCCCACCGAGATGTGGGAGATGAACAGGGCCGAGAAGATGGTGCCAATGGGGTTAGAGCTTGCCAGCAGGGCAACGGAGATGCCGTTAAAGCCCATGGCGGGCAGGCTGGTGGAGTTCAGGGGGTTCCACTGGCCCACGTTGGACAGGTAAAACAGGCCCGCGCCAAAGCCTGCCAGCGCACCGGCAATGGCCATGGAGAGGATGATGTTCTTCTTTTCGTTGATACCGGCGTAGCGGGCAGCACTCTTATTCAGGCCGACCGCCTTCAGCTCATAGCCAAAGGTGGTCTTGTTCAGCACCACCCAGATCAGGATGGCCACCACAGCGGCCAGGAAGATGGCAATGGTGGTGCTGTTGGTCTGGAACAGCTTGTTCAGGCCGAAGTCCGGGATGACAGACTGGGCGAGATCCGCGTTCTTGCCCAGGTTCAGGGTGCGGGTGTTGCGCACATCATACATGGGGCCGGTGCCGTTCTGGTAGACCAGCTCATTGACGAGGTACAGGCCGATCCAGTTGAACATGATGGAGGTGATGACCTCGTTGATGTTGAAGTAGGCTTTGAAGAAACCGGGGATGGCACCCCACAGACCGCCCAGAATGGCCGCAGCCAGCAGGCAGACGAACCAGGGCAGCTTGAGCATGATGGCACAGTAGAGGGCACCGTAAGCGCCCAGCGTGTACTGACCGGCGGCACCGATGTTGAACAGGCCGGTCTTGAAGGCAAAGCCCACGGAAAGGCCGGTCATGATCAGGGGCGCGGCGTTGGCCAGTTCCTTGCCGACACCATAGGGGGCATCATGGAAGCCTCCCTTGAGGATGCGGACAAAACCGTCTGCCCATGCGTGGGCCGGGTTGATGGCCAGCAGCACGAGGAAACCCACAAACAGACCGATCAGGATGCACAGCAGGGCAGCCATCACGCTGGTGACAGAACCCTGCAGCCCGTTGTGGGAAAGTTTTTTGTTTTTCATTTCTGCTTACTCCTTTCCCTGCTTGCGGGCACCGGCCATGTACAGGCCCAGCTCCTGGACTGTGGTGGTCTTGGGGTCAAACTCGCCCACGATCTCACCCTCGTACATCACAAGGATCCGGTCAGAGAGGTTCATCACCTCGTCCAGCTCCAGGCTGACCAGCAGCACAGCCTTGCCCCTGTCGCGCTCATCCACGATCTGCTTATGGATATACTCAATGGCACCGACATCCAAACCGCGGGTGGGCTGCACTGCCACCAGCAGCTTGGGGTCTTTGTCGATCTCACGGGCAATGATCGCCTTCTGCTGGTTGCCGCCGGACATGCTGCGCACGATGGTGGCGCTGCCCTGGCCGCTGCGCACGTCATACTGGGCGATCAGCTTATCGGAGTACTCCCGCACCTTTTCACTGCGGATAAAGCCGTTGTGCTGGAACTCGGGCTGCCAGTAGCGCTGGAGCACCATATTGTTCTCCAGGCTGTAATCCAGTACCAGACCGTGTTTGTGGCGGTCCTCAGGGATATGGCTCATGCCGTCCTTGGAGCGCTGGCGGATGCTCTCGTTGGTAATCTCCTTGCCGTCCAGCAGCACCTTGCCGCTGCTGAACTTTTCCAGACCAGTCAGGCCGTAGACAAACTCGGTCTGGCCGTTGCCCTCGATGCCCGCCAGACAGACGATCTCACCGCCACGCACCTGGAAAGAGACGTTCTTGACGGCATCCTTCTTGTGCTGGGCGTTGTGCATGGTAACGTTCTGCACGTCCAGCACCACCTCGCCGGGGGCGGCGGGCTTTTTGTCCACCTGCAGCTGAACATCGCGGCCGACCATCATGCGGGAAAGCTCTTCCTTGGTGGTGTCCTTGATGTCCACAGTGCCCATATACTTGCCCTTGCGCAGAACCGTGCAGCGGTCTGCCACTGCCATGATCTCGTTGAGCTTGTGGGTGATGAAGAGGATGGATTTGCCTTCCTTCTTGAACCCGCGCATGATCTCCATCAGCTCGTCGATCTCCTGCGGGGTCAGAACAGCGGTGGGCTCATCAAAGATCAGGATCTCGTTGTCGCGGTAGAGCATCTTCAGGATCTCAACACGCTGCTGCATACCAACAGAGATATCACTGATGAGTGCATCGGGGTCCACACGCAGGCCGTACTTCTCGCTCAGGGCCACGACCTTCTTGCGGGCCTCAGCCTTCTGCAAAAAGCCCAGCTTATTGGGCTCCACGCCCAGAATGATGTTATCCAGCACGCTGAAGCATTCCACCAGCTTGAAGTGCTGGTGCACCATGCCGATGCCCAGCGCGTTTGCATCGTTGGGGTTGCGGACGGCGACCTCCTTGCCGTTTTTGAGGATCTTACCGGCCTCCGGCTGGTACAAGCCGAACAGCACGCTCATCAGCGTACTTTTGCCAGCGCCGTTTTCGCCCAGCAGGGCATGTACCTCGCCCTTGCGCAGCTGCAGGGTGATATCATCGTTTGCCTTGATTCCAGGGAACTCCTTGGTAATGTGGAGCATCTCGATCACAAAATCCTCTGCCAATCTGCTCACTCTCCTTTCGTGTCAAATCGACACCTATACTATTCTGTGTACCATTATACCGTATTTTTGCGGTTTTGCACACTTCTTTTTGATTTTTTGGCGGGATGTACTCTTATAAGTATTACTTTTGTGCAAGCTGCACGATTTTTCGCGAGACAAAAACGACCCTCTCCGTCAAAGCCTGGCGGCAATGACGGAGAGGGTCGTTCCCTACAGCCCTTGCGGACTGTTCAAATTTTACTGGATGTAGGTGACGTTGGTGAACTCGCTGACGGTGGGCTTGGTAGCGTCGTCAGAGCTGTTGTCAACAACGATCTCGCCGGAAGCGATCTTCTGCTTCAGCTCCTCGTACTCCTCAACCGTGAAGGTCTCGAAGTTCCAGCTGTCCTCATCGGTGGGCAGGCCGACGTAATCGCCGTCCTCCAGACCAAAGTTGCCGTTGGTTGCTGCGATGGTGCTCCACTCGCCTGCCTCGATGTCGGACAGAGAAGTAGAAACAGCCTCGGACAGGCCCTTCATAGCGGAGGTGATGAACGGGTTGTAAGCATAGGTGCCGTCAGCAACGCCGTTTGCACCGATGTAGTTCTGGTCAACGTCAACGCCGATGACGTAGCCGTTGTTCTTCAGAGCAGCCTCAACAGCGGAGGTGTAGATGCCGCCGCCGCAGGCAAAGACGACCTGAGTGCCGTTGGAGTACCAGCCCTCCATACGGGAGGTGATGTTGGCATCGCCGTAGAACTGGCCGCCGTAGAAGTAGTTGATGTCGATGTTCTGACCCAGCTCCTGAGCAGCAGCATCAGCGCCCTGCACAAAGCCGTAGCCGTAACGGATGACAGCGGGAACAGCCATGCCGCCCAGGAAGCCCAGCTTGGTCTTGCCGTCCTTGGCAATGGCGTAACCTGCCAGATAGCCTGCCTGCTCCTCCTTGAAGGTGATGCAGTAGCAGTTGGAGGGGATCTCATCGGTGCCGATATCGCCCTGGGTGACATCGATAGCAATGAACTTGACATCGGGGTACTGCTCAGCAGCCCATGCCAGAGAAGCGCCATACAGGTAGCCGACGCAGACAATGACCTCAGCGCCGTCGTTGACAGCCTGACGGATCATGGTCTCACGATCCTCATCGGAAGCGTCAGCCTCGGGGATGTAGTACTGGCAGTCATCACCCATGTAGCTGGAAACAGCGCTCCAGCAAGCCTGGTTGAAGCTCTCGTCATCGATCGTGCCGGTATCGCAGGTCAGAGCGACCTTTGTGATCTTGCTGGCAGCCTCGGAGCCAGCCTCAGAAGCTGCAGAGGAAGCAGTGGAAGAAGCGGTGCTGGTGGAAGAGGAAGAACCACCGCAGGCGGTCAGAGCAGCGGCAGCAGCTGCAGCGCCAGCCACAGCCAGGAAGTTACGACGAGAAATCATCATAAGAAAACTCTCCTTTTTATACATTAAAAATTGCGCTTTAAAAAGGGAATGCGCACACTTGCACATTTACTGACCCAAGTATAGCCGGGTCATGTGAGGAAAGCAAGGCATTTCCGATTACAAAATCTTTACAGATTTTTTGTAAAATTCGCGTAAAAGTCGTACTGCTTCACCAATTTTGGCAAAATATCCGCTTCCCGCCTCACCCTTCCACGGCTTTGTTGCCCGCCACGTTGGAGGGGCCAAAGCCGAAGGGCAGCAGCTCGTCCATGCTGCGCTCGATGAAATCATCGGGGGTCTTTGCCATGATGACATTCAGCTCCGGTCCGCCGAACTCAAACAGCGCCTGACGGCAGACCCCGCAGGGCGAGGTGATCTGCTTGTTCACCTCGCCGCGGCGGGAACCCACCACGGCAATATCGGTGAAGCGGGTCACGCCCTCACTCACCGCCTTGAACAGGGCCGTACGCTCGGCACAGCTGGTGGGGGTAAAGGCAGCGTTTTCCACATTGCAGCCGGTGAAGATGCGGCCATCCTCGGCCCGCAGGGCGGCACCCACCATAAAGTCGGAGTAAGGCACATAGGCCTGCTCCCGGGCTTCCAGTGCCATCCGGATCAGGGCTTTCTTTTCGTCTAAAGTCAGATTGGTCATAGGGGCCTCCTTTTTATTCTAAAGTATAAACAAACGTTTCTGCGTCTTTCTGAACAAATCCTATACTTTCAAACATTTTACGGGACTGCTTGTTGAAAGAATAAATTTCTGCATAGCATTGCGGATACTTCTTCTCTTTTGCCAGTGCAAGAATCTTCCCAATCACTGTTCTCCCAATGTGCCGATTCTGATACTCTTTGCAGACCACAATCGAAATTTCTCCGCTTGTCTGCAAGCATACATCTCCGCACAGAATGCCCTTATATTCAATGTAGAATAAATCACCATGACTATCCAGATACTGGTACATATTTTTCAGGATAGACAGGTCATAAATGCGATTCTGATTATCTACATGATGGCACAGTTCTGCGTCCTGATACCACGGAAGGGCAATTTCATAGGCTGGGTAATAAGGTACAAGGCAGATATCCTGATTTGGTTGAAAGTCGTTCATCTTTCATCCCCTCTTTTGCACTTCAATTATACGGCGTGTTCTCAAATTCTTCAAGAGATTTCTCGTTGTTTATTTATTATGTAATGAAAGTTCTTGCATTTTTCATTACAGACATATATAATAGAATCAAGAAGGAGGCGTATTAGAATGGCAAATGCAGTCAATGTGAACTTCCGGATGGACCCAGACCTGAAACGCAACATGGAAGAGGTTTGCGCCGAGATGGGACTTTCTATGACAACGGCATTCACGATTTTCGCCAAAAAAGTTTCCCGGGAGCACCGCATTCCCTTTGAGGTTTCCGCCGATCCGTTCTACTCGGAAAGCAACATCAATCATCTCCGCCAGATCGTCCACGACATCGATACCGGAAAAGCCAAGCTCACTGAGCACGATTTGATCGAGGTAGATTAAATGAGATTGCTTTGGGAAGAGGAAGCATGGGAGGACTACTGCCTTTGGCAGACGCGAGACAAAAAGCTGCTGAAGCGTATTAACACACTCCTGAAAGACATCCAGCGGAACACCTACGAGGGCATTGGAAAACCCGAGCCCTTAAAAGGTGATTTGAGTGGATGGTGGAGCCGCCGCATCGACGATACGCACCGCATTGTTTATAAAGAGCAGGACGGCAATATCATTATCGCATCCTGTTTCGGTCATTATAGTGACACTTAAAACATAAAAGGGTTGTTGTCGTGTGACAACAACCCTTTTTGTGAATGCAAATCAGTACTCCGCGCCCAGTGCGACCTTCATCATGTTGGTGAAGCTGGTCTGACGCTGCTCGGCGGTGGTGATCTCCGGGGAGACAAAGCTGTCGGAGATGGTCAGCAGGCAGGCGGCGTTCTTGCCCAGGACCTGAGCGTTGGCGAAGAGGGCAAAGCTCTCCATCTCCACGCACAGGCAGCCGCGCTCATCCCGCAGCTTTTCCCAGTAGGTGGGCTTTTCATCGGAGGGCTGGCGATAGAACACATCGGCGGAATGGATGTTGCCCTCGATCAGGGGGATGCCCTGCTTTGCGGCGGAAGCGCGCAGCTTGTCGTTCAGGGTCTGGCTGGGCAGGGTGAGGTCCCCCTCAAAGCCGCTCTGGACCCGGGCATAATTGCTCTCGCTCACGGCACCGGCGGCCAGCACCACATCGAACAGCTTGGCTTTGTCGGTGTAGCTGCCGGCAGAGCCGATGCGGATGATGTTGTCCACATCGTAGAACTTGTACAGCTCGTAGGAGTAGATGCCGATGGAGGGCATTCCCATGCCGCTGCCCATCACACTGATGGGGCGGCCCTCATAGGTGCCGGTAAAGCCCAGCATTCCACGGACACCGGTGACCTGGCGGACATCCTTGAGGAAGGTATCCGCGATGAACTTTGCCCGCAGCGGATCGCCGGGCATCAGGACGGTCTTTGCGAAATCGCCTTTTTCAGCGCTGATGTGGGGTGTTGCCATAATCATTCTCCTTTTTGTTTGTAAAATAAACCTCTCAGGCGCTTCACGCCAGCATACGAGTTGCGGCTCCCAGCGTCCACTTCGTGCAAAGTATTGCACTCGTGTCCTGCTGGCCGCTGCCCCAACAACGCCTCCCTTCATCCGCCACTGGCGGCGGTCGTCGTTGTTGCCTGATAGGGGAGCTAAGTTTATGCTTCGCATTGCCGGAGAGGTTCTGTTCTGATTTATCGCTTTCCGGAGAACACGCTCTGCGGTGCGATGTACGAGCCGTTGCGGCGGATCTCGAAGTGGCAGTGGTTGCCGGAAGAGCGGCCCGTGCTGCCCACATAGCCGATGAGCTGGCCCTGCCGCACGGTCTGGCCCGCACTGACCGCCAGAGACAGGCAGTGGGCATAGACCGTGGTATAGCCGCCGGAGTGGCTGATGATCACAGAATAACCATAGCCCGTACCGGCACCGGCCTTGTTATAACCCGCCTTGGTCACGGTGCCGCCCGCCGATGCATAGATGGGCGTACCGGCAGAGGCACAGATATCCACGCCCTTATGGCCGCTGCCATACCAGCGCGAGCAGTTGCGGTAACCCGGGACCGGCCAGATAAACTGACCGCTGCCGCCGATGTATGCCGCCGCACCGTTCTTCGTGACCTTCTTGGTGCCAACGACCACTTTCTTATTCACCGGCTCCCGGATGGTCTCAGTGGAAAGGATGGTCTGCTCCAGCAGCACGCCGTTGGTATCGTAGACGTTCTGCATGGTGACGCGGCGCAGGCCGTTCTCGCCCTCCTGCAGGGTCTTGGTGGTTCCCTTGGTGTACTCGTTGGACTGGGTGGTCTCGGTGCCGAAGGGGATCTCCTCCTCCCGCGTCTCCACCTTGGTGATGCGGACTTCCAGCAGAGCCTCCTGCTTGGTCACGATCAGCTGGTCGCCCTCCTGGATATTGGAGTCCTCGGCCAGGGGAGCACCCTTGAAATTCGTATTCAGGGCACACAGCTCCCGGAAGGTCAGGTCGTTCTTCTGGGCAATGGCCCACAGGGTATCGCCCGCCCTGACCGTATAGATCTTCTCCTGCTGCTGCACGCCGGTCAGCATATTCTCAATGGAATTGTCATCCTCAAAGCTGTCGTTGAAATAGACTCCATCTTCCAGCGTCACATTTTTGCTAAAGCCCACGCTGATATTCTCGTCTGCCTGATCCTCGTAGGGGGCCAGCAGGCTCTCCAGATAGCCGCGCAGGGTGTCACCGTCGGAGCAGACTGCCGTCAGCTCCCCATCCAGATACAGAGCGGTGCCCTCACTGATCTGGTCGCTGGCGCTCTGCAGAATGGCGTTTGCCGTCTCGCTCTCGTCCATGGTCTTGTGGGTCACGGAGATGGTATAGGTCGGCTCGATGGTCAGCTCGGTCTTGTCCGAACCGGCGTAGTTGATGCGCTGCATCACATCCTCTTTTGCGAGGTTGAACACCTCCTCATTGGCCACATAGCCAACGGTCTGGCCGTTCACCTGCACAGCCAGCGCATAGGGCTGGGCCATCGTCCTGTTCCAGACCGTGACGAACACGGCCAGCATACACAGGGGCAGGATGTACATTGCTGTCCGGGGCAGCAGGCTCAGGTTGCGCTTGAGCCCGCCCACAAAATAGCGCCCGGCCGCTTTTACGGAAGCGCCAAAGCCCCGCTCCCGGCGCACATCGTTGGCGTGGGCCGCCACAGCGCCGAGGCCCTTGAAGAACAGGTAAAGCGGTGCCAGCAGATCCTTGAACATCTGCGCCGCACCGGGAAAGGCTGTTGCAATGATGGTATGCAGGGCATTCCTGCACCAGCGGGCCAGTCTGCGGGCCACAGCAGCAATACCGCGCCCTGTGCGCACCACCATGTACTCTGCCGCAAAGCCCAGTGCATAAAGTGCCTCGCCAACTGCCAGCACCACGACACTGGCCCGCAGCTTTTTGGCCACATCATTCATGTGCCGCTGCGTTTTGCGGCGGAAACGGTGCCGCCGCAGCAGGCCGGAGATCTGGACCTTTGCCCAGAAGCTTCGCAGTTTTTCTCTGCCCTTCACCGGCGCTGCAGGAGCCTGGCTCTGCGGCTCCTTTGTTTTTTCTTCGATCAAAAGGGGTTGCTCCTTCCTGACGTTTTGGGTCGAAAGTTACAAATTCATATCAATTATACACTCTGCCCGGGCTGATACAAGGTTTGTCACAGAATTTGGGCAGAGCTTTCACAGAGGTTTCACTTTATTTTCATATTTCAGCGTCCAGCAATGCCCGCATATCCTCGGGCAGGGGGCTCTCCACCGCAACGGTGCGGGCGTGTTCCTCCACCGGCGTTTCCAGCCGGATGCCGCCGGGCACCTCGGTGTAAGCCGGCACCCGGAAACTCTGCCGGGCGCAATGGAGCGCCTGCCGGGCAATGCGGTCACGGTGCCCGCCGTAAAGGTCGTCCCCAGCCAGCGGGTGGCCGATGGATGCAAAGTGCACCCGGATCTGATGGGTGCGGCCCGTCACGGGAACACAGGCAGCAAGGCTCAGGCCCTGCGCTGCCTTTAATATGGTATACTCGGTGCGGCTGGGCTTGCCCTCGGGGGTCACGCACCGCCCGATGATGCTGTCCCCTCTCCGGCCGATGGGGGCATCGATGATCCCGGGGCCAAGGGGCAGTTCGCCCTCCACGATGGCGTAATATAGCTTTTCCACGCCCTCGGCCAGCAGGGGCGCGGCATAGCTGTTCTTTGCGGCCAGCACCAGCCCGCTGGTGTCTTTATCGATCCGGTTCACCGGGCGGAACACCGGGCTTTCGCCGTGGGCAGCCGCCCAGGCGGCATAGCCGTTGGCCAGGGTATCCCGGGGGTAGTTCAGTGTGGGGTGGACCGCCAGATGGGGCGGTTTTTCCAGCACCACGGCAAAGGCATCCTCGTAAACGACCCTGACCGGGATCTCAGGCTGGGGCTCCACGCCGGGGCCGTCGGCGGGCAGCGCAAAGTGGATCACCTGCCCTGCCTGCACACGGCGGTTGGCCAGAATGGGAACATCGTCCGCAAAAAAGCCGCTGCCATGGAATTTGACCGCCCGGGCCAGCTCCGTGGAGACGGCACACCGGCGCAGAAAGCCGCGCAGCAGCACGCCATCGGCTTCGGGCGGGACATTGAAAAGCAGCTGCATCCTTTGTCCCTCCCAAAAATTTCACGCCATATTTAGATTTATTATACCAAATTTCATCGTCACTTGCAAATCTTGTTTTTTTATGGTATCATGGGGAACGGAAAACGAGTGGAACATACGGCGGCGGGGCGGCTTTGACCGCTCTGAGGAAAGTCCGGGCCTCACAGAGCACGGTAACTGCTAACGGCAGCCGAGGGTGACCTTAGGGAAAGTGCAACAGAAAACAAACCGCCGCAGCAATGCGGTAAGGATGAAACGGCGAGGTAAGAGCTCACCAGCGCATGGGTGACCATGCGGCTTTGTAAACCCTACCGGAAGCAACGCCTATATGGGACGTACAGCGCTGCTCGCGTGTCCCGAAGGCGGCACGAGCCTGTCAGCAATGGCAGGCCTAGACAGATCGTCGTTTAATACAGAACCCGGCTTACGGTCCATCTCGTTTTCCATTTGGTGTATCCACAGGGGGTTGTTAGAACCCTTCTTTGCCCCACCGTCAGGCGCAGGGACAGAGAAGGTTGATAACAGCCCTCTTTTCGTTTTGGCCAGAGTGTGGTATACTATCCTCACCACGGGAGCACAGTTGTTCGCCGTGGGCAAACAAGAGAGACAGGATGTGAAATCCTCCGATGAAAGATGGTTTTTTGAAAGCAGCAGCCCTCTCGCCCGCGCTTCGGGTGGCGGACTGCGCCTACAACACCCGGCAGATCCTCACGGAGCTGCGTGCCGCCGCTGCCCGCGGCGTGAAGCTGGCCGTGTTCCCTGAGTTCTGCCTGACCGGCTATACCTGCGGCGACCTGTTTTTGCAGCGCACCCTGCAGCAGGGAGCCCTGACCGGCCTGCAGGAGCTGCTGGATGCCAGCCGGGAGCTGGACACCGTGGCCCTTGTGGGCCTGCCCCTGATGGTGCGGGGCAAGCTGTACAACTGCGCTGCCGTGCTCTGCCGCGGGCAGCTGCTGGGTCTGGTTCCCAAAACGTACCTGCCCAACTACGGCGAGTTCTATGAAAAGCGGCAGTTCACCCCCGGCTCCACCGAAGTGGAGTGGGTGAATGTCTGCGGGCAGGATGTCCCCTTCGGCACCTCCCTGCTCTTCCGCTGCCGTCAGATGCCCAGCTTTGTGCTGGGCGTGGAGCTCTGCGAGGACCTGTGGAGTGCCCTGCCGCCCTCCACCTTCCACGCACTGGCAGGCGCTACCGTCATCGCCAACCTTTCGGCCAGCGATGAAACGGTGGGCAAGGCCGAGTACCGCCGGGCACTGGTGGAGAACCAGTCTGCCCGCCTGCTCTGCGGCTACCTGTACGCCTCGGCAGGCCACGGCGAGAGCACCCAGGACATGGTGTTCGCAGGCCACGACCTGATCGCCGAGAACGGCACCCTGCTGGCTGAAGTGAAGCCCTTTGCGGGCGGTCTTGCCGAGACAGAGCTGGACTGCCAGCGGATGGAATCGGAGCGGGCGCGCAACACCAGCTTTGAGCCCAGCACCGAGGGCTACCAGACCGTGGAGTTCGACCTGGCCCTGACCGACACCGTGCTGACCCGCTGGATAGACCCCACCCCCTTTATCCCCCACAACGAGCAGCTGCGTGCCGAGCGCTGTGAGCTGATTTTGAAGATGCAGGCCGATGGCCTGGCCAAGCGTCTTGAGCACGCCCGCGCCAAAACAGCCGTCATCGGCATTTCGGGCGGTCTGGACAGCTGCCTTGCCCTGCTGGTGGCTGTCCGCGCCATGAAGCAGCTGGGCCGCCCCACCACCGATGTGCTGGCCGTGACCATGCCCTGCTTTGGCACCACCAAGCGCACCCGCAGCAATGCGGAGATCCTCTGTGACGAGCTGCACGTCAGCTTTACCGAGATCGACATTGCCGCCACGGTGCACAGCCACTTCCGGGACATCGGCCAGGACGAGAGCATGCTGGACGTGACCTACGAGAACGGCCAGGCCCGCGTGCGCACCCTGGAGCTGATGGACACTGCCAACCGCACCGGCGGCCTGGTGGTGGGCACCGGCGACCTTTCCGAGCTGGCCCTGGGCTGGGCCACCTACAACGGCGACCATATGAGCATGTACGGCGTGAACGCAGGCGTACCCAAAACGCTGGTGCGCCACCTTGTCCGGTACGAAGCCGACATTGCCGCCACCCCGGCCCTGAAAGAGGTGCTGCTGGACATCCTCGACACCCCTGTGTCCCCCGAGCTGCTGCCCGCCAAGGACAACGGCGAGATCGCACAGCGCACCGAGGATCTGGTGGGCCCCTATGAACTGCACGACTTCTACCTTTATTATGTACTCCGCTTCGGCTTTGGCCCGGCAAAGATCTTCCGGCTGGCCAGGGCAGCCTTTGCGGGCCGGGAGGAATACCCGGACGCGGTGCTTTACAAGTGGCTGCGCAACTTCTACTGGCGGTTCTTTGCCCAGCAGTTCAAGCGCAGCTGCCTGCCCGACGGCCCCAAGATCGGCAGCGTGACCCTCTCGCCGCGCGGGGACTGGCGGATGCCCAGCGATGCCTGCGCCGCCCTGTGGCTGGCCGAGCTGGAACAGCTGTTCCCCCAGAAGGATGCCTGAGCCATGAAGCAGAAAAAAAATCTCTGGGTCAATTTACTGTTCGCCGCTGTTGTTCTGGTGATCGCGGGGGTGCTTTTTTACCTCCGCAGTGCCGGGCAGAGCGGCAGCACCCTGGGCGCGGAGCTGATCTACGGCGATGCAAACACGGTGCAGAAGATCTCTCTGGACCAGGATGCCGTCTATGACATCGACACCGGCTATCTGACGGTGCACATCGAGGTCAAAGACGGCGCGGCACGGTTTATTGATTCCCCCTGCCCTGACCACATCTGCGAAAGCTTTGGCTGGATCTCGCAGGAGGATCAGACGGCCACCTGCCTGCCGGCACGGGCCGTTCTGACCATCGTGCCCCTTGCCTGAGGACATGTCAAAAAGGAGAATTCCTATGTTTGATGAAACTTCCCGTTCCCACATGGACGATGACAGCACCCGGCACATCCACCGGGGCCACCGCCCACCGGAAGAAAAAACTGTGGAGGTGGACAGTGCGGCCTTTTTTGCGCCGGAAACTGCCGCTCCCACCCCGCCGCCTGCACCGCCCAAGCCGCCGAAGCATACCGGCGGGCCTGCCCCGGAGTCAAAGCCCCCCCGCCGCAAGCCGGATGCAGATACCGGCGCGGCCAACCCGAAACGAGGTACTGTTTTGCTGATCGTACAAGCCATTCTGAGCATTGCGGCCTTCTTCCAGCTCTGTCGCACCCAGATGCTGCCCGCGCTGTATCTGGTCATCATTGCGGCGCTGCTGGTGCTGTTCTGGCTGCTGGTCAAGCGCTGCCAGGAGTACAGCGCCCCCCGCAAGGTATCCCGGGTGTTCTCGGTGTTCCTGTGCGCCTTTCTGGCGCTGGGCTGTGTCTGGGCACAGCAGGGTCTGAGTGCACTGGATAACGTGACCTCCGGCCTTGTCACCGGCACCGAGGCCAACAAGATCACCAAGGAGCCCTTTGTGGTCTACCTGAGCGGCGTGGACAACCGCGGCGAACTGACTGAAAAGGCCCGCAGCGATGTGAACATCCTTGCCGTGGTCAACCCCTCCACCAAACGGGTGGCGCTCATCAACACCCCCCGCGATTACTACGTTGATCTGGCGGGTACCAACAGCAAGGACAAGCTGACCCATGCCGGTCTGTACGGCGTGGAGACCAGCATGGCAACCCTGGGCAACCTGTACGGGGTCAATGTGGACCAATACCTCCGCATCAACTTTGCGGGCTTCATCAGCATCATCGATGCCGTGGGCGGCGTGGATGTCTACTCCGATCAGGCGTTCACCTCGGTGGGCAGCCCCGGCTATTATGATCCCACCACCTTTGCCGAGGGCTGGAACCATCTGGACGGCAAGAGCGCTCTGGCCTTTGCCCGGGAGCGCCATGCCTTTGCCTCCGGCGATATCCAGCGCGGCATCAACCAGATGAAAGTCATCGATGCCATGATGAACAAGATCAAATCCCCCACCGTGCTGATGAGCTTCTCCAAGCTGATGGATGCTGTGTCCGACTGCTTTGTGACCAGCCTTTCTCAGGAGCAGATCTCCGCACTGGTGCGGATGCAGCTGGCAAGCCTGTCTGACTGGGACATCCAGAGCTATACCGTGACCGGCACCGGCGGCAAGAGCTCCCAGTGCTACTCCGCAAAGGGTCAGAGCCTCTATGTGATGAAGCCGGATGAGAACTCCGTCAACCAGGCCAAGGAGCTGATCGCATCCGTTCTGGGCGGCGAGGGCACCGTGAGCGATACCCAGCAGACCCCCGAAAAGACCGAGGTATACACCCCCACGGCTGACCCCAACGCGGGCACCTCTGTGGAGGAATCGCCCGACAGCGTCATTGTGGAGGAACCTGCCGAGAGCATGCCTGCGGAACAGCCTGCCGATGAGCAGCCCGCAGAACCCACCCCCGAAGCACCTGCTGAGAGCGAGGCTTCCACCGAAGCACCTGCCGAGAGTGAAGCCAGCAGTGAATCCACCGGCGGAGCAGAAGCACCTTCTATCTCTCTGCCCACGCAGGAGCAGGTGGAATCTGCTGCCAACTCCCTGCATCAGGCCGCTTCCACCGTGCTGGATGCCCTGTTCGGCTCCAGCAGCAGCGGAGAATAAAACAGGATAAAACAGCACAAGCCCCGGGCCTTGCAAAAGGTCCGGGGCTTGTTGTCTGCTGATCTTACAGGGAAGCGCGATTACTCAGCGTCGCCCAGCTCAAAGGTCTTGACAGAGACAGTGCCGTTGCGGCCAGCCTTGTCGGTACGCAGATACTGGCGGGTGGTCTCGCCGTTGCTGGTCACGTCAGCAACATAGATCTGCTCGGCCTCGGCCTCGATGGGGAACTCCTCGGCCATGCCCTTCATGGGCAGAGCGCTCAGGTCTGCGTAAGCGTCCTTCACCTTCCACAGCTTCATGGTGTCGCCGTTGGACAGGGTGAACTCGCCGTAGCAGTCAGCGGAGTAGGTGGTGCCGTTCACGTCCAGATCCTCGGTGCTGACAACGCTGGCGGCAGCGGCCTCGCTCTCGGCAGCTTCGCTGGAAGCAGCCACAGAGGAAGCGGCCACAGAGGAAGCAACCTCGCTGGAAGCAGCGGAGGATGCGGTGGAAGATGCACTATTGGAGCAGCCAGTCATGGCAACAGCCAGCACAGCAGCGGTCAGTGCCAGACCCAGAGTACGATTGATTCTCATGTGATAGTCTCCTTCTATTCTGAAACCATATCAATTCCTGCGCCCGGCGTAAACTTTGTACGCACCGGGCGTGCATGTGCTAGTCTACCACAACTGACTATATTGTTCAAGACTTTGCACAAAAAATAACCCTCTCGGTCACGCTGTCGCATGACTGAGAGGGCTCATATTACTTCAGGATCTCCTGCAGCACGCTGTGGCCGTCCAGGCTGGAAGCATCCACACCCAGATATTCACACACGGTCTGTGCAATGGTGCCAAAGCAGAGCCGGGTGCCCAAATCCACACCGGGCTTCACGCCCTTGCCGCAGACCAGATACGGCACATACTCGCGGGTATGGTCAGTGGTCTTGGTGTAGGAGGGGTCGCAGCCGTGGTCGGCGGTGATCATCAGCAGGTCACCCTCCCGCATCCCGGGGATGAAGTCAGCCAGGAAGCGGTCAAATTCGGTGGCGGCGGCGGCATAGCCGGGCACGTCGCGGCGGTGGCCGTAGAGCATATCAAAATCCACCAGATTCACAAAGGCCAGGCCCTCGAAATCCCGGGTCTGCAATGCCTTGGTGAAAGCGATGCCATTGGTGTTGCCGGTGGTCTTGATCTTTTCGGTCACGCCCTGTCCGTCAAAGATATCAAAGATCTTGCCCACGGCGATGACATCCCTGCCGGCCTCCTTCAGCAGGTCGAGCATGGTGGCACGGGGCGGCTTCAAGCTCAGGTCGTGGCGGTTGGTGGTGCGGTAGAAGGTCTCGGCGCTGCTGCCCAGGAAGGGCCGGGCGATGACACGGCCCACGCCGTACGCGCCCTTCAGCATCTCGCGGGCGATCTCGCAGTAGCGATAAAGCTCGTGCACGGGCACCAGCTCCTCGTGGGCGGCCACCTGGAACACGCTGTCGGCGCTGGTGTAGACGATGAGGGCATTTTCCTTCATGGCCTGCTCGCCGTAGTCCTTCAGCACCTCGGTGCCGGAATAGGGCAGATTGCAGAGGACTTTGTGGCCGGTTTTGGCCTCAAACTCCTGAATGAGCTCCTCCGGGAAGCCGTTGGGGAAGGTGGGCAGCGGGTTCGGGCTGACCACACCGGCGATCTCCCAGTGGCCGATGGTGGTATCCTTGCCCATGCTCTGCTCCTGCAGGCGGGCAAAGGCACCGGCGGGCGCGTCGGTCTTTTCGCCCGCAGTCACACCGTCAATGTTGAACAGGCCCAGCTTTTTCAGGTTGGGGCAGTTGAAATCGGGATGCCCTGCAATGGCCCCCAGCGTGTTGGTGCCCTCGTCGCCAAAGGCGGCTGCATCCGGCTCCGCGCCGATGCCAAAGCTGTCCAGTACGATCAAAAATACACGCTTTTCCATATGTTTTCACTCCATTTTCCTCCGGGGCTGCCCCGGAACAGTCGCACTTTTGCTTACCCTCATTATAAGCAAATCCCGCCGGTTATGCAAGCGCTTTGTGGTGGAAAGTTTTTTGTTCAAACCTGATGAAATCTTAGCAGTTTCTTTGCAAAGATTTTTCTTGCGCTATTGTATCCAAGAGCTTATAATGTATAGTGGTATGGTTTGTTGAAACAGCCATATTGGCGTATACTGCCGCCGCGGGCGCAAAGCAATCACTGCCCGCCAGAGAGCAGCCAGCTTGGGCTGCTGCGTCAAGATAGAGAGCATTATAGCGTGAACATTGGAGGTATTTTATGAGAAAAACGAAGATCATCTGCACCCTGGGCCCTTCTACCGATAAGGGCGATGTACTGCGCGACCTGATCGCAAACGGCATGAACGTGGCCCGTTTCAACTTCTCCCACGGTTCCTACGAGGAGCATGGCGGCCGTCTGGCAAAGCTGAAAGCGCTGCGTGAGGAGCTGGGCAAGCCCGTTGCCGCCCTGCTGGACACCAAAGGCCCCGAAATCCGCCTGAAGGAGTTCAAGAACGGTGTGGAGATGCTGGAAGCCGGCCAGACCTTTACCCTGACCACCCGCGAGGTGGAGGGCACCAAGGAGATCTGCTCCGTCACTTACAAGGATCTGCCCCAGGACGTGCAGCCCGGCGGCACCATCATGCTGGACGACGGCCTGATCATGCTGCACATTGAGCAGGTCACCGACACCGACATCATCTGCACCGTGCTGAACAGCGGCAAGATCAAGACCAAAAAGGGTGTCAATGTGCCCGGCGTGCATCTGTCCATGCCCTACCTGAGCCAGAAGGACCGCGAGGACATCATCTTTGGCGTGCAGAACGGCTTTGACTTCATCGCCGCTTCCTTTGTGCGCACCGCACAGGATGTGTACGACATCCGCAACCTGCTGAATGAGTACGATTCCAACATCCGCATCATTGCCAAGATCGAGAACCGCGAGGGTGTGAACAACATCGACAGCATCCTCTCCGCAGCCGATGCCGTCATGGTGGCCCGTGGTGACCTGGGCGTTGAGATTGACTTCACCGAGCTGCCCGGCATCCAGAAGGACATCATCGACCGCTCCTTCTCCTTCGGCAAGCCCATCGTCACTGCCACCCAGATGCTGGACAGCATGATGGTCAACCCCCGCCCCACCCGTGCCGAGATCTCCGACGTGGCAAATGCCATCTACGATGGCACCTCCGCCATCATGCTGTCTGGTGAGACCGCTGCCGGTGACTACCCCGTGGAGGCCCTCAAGACCATGTCCGCCATTGCAGAGCGCACCGAGAACGAGGAGCACTACCGCCCCCAGCGCCACGCCGAGATCCAGATCAGCGTCAGCGATGCAACCGCTCACGCTGCCTGCCTGACCGCCAAGGACGTGAACGCTGCCGCCATCGTCACCGTGTCCGAATCCGGCAACACCGCCCGCCTGCTGAGCAAGTACCGCCCCAAGCAGCCCATCATTGCCTGCGTCATGGACGAGCAGGTGCAGCGTCAGCTCTCCCTGAGCTGGGGCATCACTTCCCTGCTGATGGGCCCCGCCCACAGCACCGATGAGCTGATTGAGATGTCCACCGCTCTGGCCGAGAAGAACGGCTACCTGCACAACGGCGAACTGGCCGTTGTGACCGCAGGCGTGCCCGTGGGCGTTTCCGGCACCACCAACATGATCAAGATCCACATGGTGGGCAACTGCCTGGCCACCGGTGTGGGCGTGGGCCGCGGCAAGACCGATCTGGTCTCCGCCAGCGGCAAGGCCTGCGTCTGCCGCACTCTGGAGGAGGTCAAGGCAAAGTTCCGCCCCGGCATGGTGCTGGTCGTTCCCTCCACCACCAACGAGATGCTGGGCTATGTCCGCGATGCCGCCGCTCTGGTGGTCGAGGAGCCCGGCCTGAACAGCCACGCTGCCATCGTGGGCAACTCCCTGCTCAAGCCCACCATCGTGGGTGCTGCAGGTGCCTGCAGCCACATCCGCGATGGCCTGGATATCGCTGTGGATTGTGCCCACGGCAGTGTCCAGCGCCTGCAGGCCTGATCCTGAAGGAGAACATCATGGAACGCATTGCAAGCTTCTGTGTCGATCACACCAAACTGAACCGGGGCATGTACCTGAGCCGCCAGGACGGTGATGTGCTGACCTGGGACATCCGAATGAAGAAGCCCAATCAGGGCGATTATCTGACCACCGGTGCCGCCCACACGCTGGAGCACCTGTTTGCCACCTACGCCCGCAACAGTGCGGTGAAGGACGGCGTGATCTACGTTGGCCCCATGGGCTGCCGCACCGGCTTCTACCTGCTTACCCGCGGGCTGACCCCGGCACAGGCATTGGAGCTGACCGTGGATTCCTTCCGCTTTATGGCCGCCTTTGAGGGGGATATCCCCGGTGCCAGCGAGGTGGAATGCGGCAACTACCGCGATATGGATCTGCCCGCCGCCAAGGCCGAGGCAGCCGCCATGCTGCCGGTGCTGGAAGCACTGACCGCTGACCAGCTGCACTACTAAGCGATACAGCAAAAGACCTCCCCATGCAAGCAGCACCTGCACGGGGAGGTCTTTTTACGTTTCAGGAAAGCTCTTTTGCGGAGTGCTTACTCCACGATGATGCTCTTGCCGGTCATCTCAGCGGGGACAGGCAGGCCGATATAGGGCAGCATGGTGGGGGCGATATCTGCCAGGCAGCCACCCTCGCGCAGCTTCACATCGCCGCAGCCAACGGCCACAAAGGGCACCACATTGGTGGTGTGGGCGGTAAAGGGAGTGCCGTCCGGGTTCATCATCTTCTCGGCGTTGCCGTGGTCAGCCGTGATAAAGGCGCAGCCGCCTGCGTTCAGCACAGCGGTGACCACCTGATCCACAGCGGTATCCACAGCCTCAACGGCCTTGACAGCGGCATCGAACACGCCGGTGTGGCCGACCATGTCGCAGTTGGCAAAGTTCAGGATGACCACATCATACTTACCGCTCTCGATGCGCTTGACGCACTCAGCAGCCACCTCAGGGGCGCTCATCTGGGGCTGCAGGTCGTAGGTGGCAACCTTCGGGCTGGGGATGACGCAGCGGTCCTCACCCTCGTAGGGAGCCTCCACACCGCCGTTGAAGAAGAAGGTGACGTGTGCATACTTCTCGGTCTCGGCAATGCGCAGCTGGGTCTTGCCGTTCTCAGACAGGTACTGGCCCAGAACATTCTTCAGCTCCACGGGAGGATAGGCGACCTCGCAGTTGGGCATGGTGGCATCGTACTCGGCCATGCAGACATAGTTGACCTGCTTGCGGCCGCCGCGGCGCTCGAACCCCTTGAAGTCGTCATCGCAGAAGATGCGGGTCATCTGGCGGGCACGGTCGGGACGGAAGTTCATAAAGATGACGGTATCGCCATCCTGCACGCGGCCGCCCTCACAGGTGACGCAGGGCAGAACAAACTCGTCGGTCTTATCGGCAGCATAGGAAGCCTCAATGGCCTCGGCAGCGTTGGCAGCGTGGTTGCCCTCACCGTAGACGAATGCGGCGTAAGCCTTCTCCTCGCGGTCCCAGTTGTTGTCGCGGTCCATGGCGTAGTAACGGCCGGAAACGCTGGCGATCTTGCCAACGCCCAGCTCATCCAGCTTGGCCTGCAGGTCAGCCAGGAAGCCCTTGCCGGCGTGGGGGTCGGTATCACGGCCATCGGTGATGCAGTGCAGGTAGACTTCCTTTGCGCCCATGTGCTTTGCCATTTCCAGCACGCCGAACCAGTGGTCAGCGTGGCTGTGGACACCGCCGGTGCCCACCAGGCCCATCAGGTGGATGGCCTTGCCTGCCTCAATGGCGGCCTTCATGTTCTTGACCAGCACGGGGTTCTTGAGCATCTCACCGTCCCGGATGGCCTTGGTGATGAGGGTCAGCTGCTGGTAAACGATGCGGCCAGCGCCCATGTTGGTGTGACCCACCTCAGAGTTGCCCATCTGACCATCGGGCAGGCCGACAGCCATGCCGGAGGCCTCGATGGTGGTCATGGGATATTTTGCCATCAGGGCATCCAGATGGGGGGTCTTTGCGGCGACCACGGCATTGCCGTAGGTCTCGTTGGGCACCCAGCCAAAGCCATCCATGATGCACAGAAGTACAGGTTTCTTGAACATAACGTTGAATCTCCTTTGATTTAGAACAAATAGCGCCCGGCACAGCGCTGGAAAAACGGCGCAGCCGGGCGCTGGGAAAACAGGTCAGAGGACTTTCTCAGCCGTTGGAAGCGGCATTGACGATAACAGCAAAATCAGGAGCCTTCAGAGATGCGCCGCCGATCAGGCCGCCGTCCACATCCTTCTTGCTCAGCAGCTCCTCGCAGTTCTTGGCGTTCATGCTGCCGCCGTACTGGACCGTGACAGCCTCGGCCACAGCCTCGCCGTACACTTCGCCGATGACCTTGCGGATCTGAGCGCAGACCTCCTCGGCCTGGTCAGCGGTCGCGGTCTTGCCGGTGCCGATGGCCCAGATGGGCTCGTAGGCAATGACCACATTTGCCATCTGCTCGGCGGTCACGTCGCGCAGGGCGATCTTGGTCTGCATCCGCACCAGCTCCTCGGTCACGCCCTCTTCGCGCTGCTGCAGGCTCTCGCCCACGCAGATGATGACCT
>ERZ836760.266-NODE-266-length-83497-cov-11.195944_pt1 | contig 83497 bp, 74 predicted proteins | sample MGYA00519941_ERZ836760 | MGnify/ENA primary metagenome ERZ836760 (study PRJEB31850, sample SAMEA3708807) | human gut metagenome | biome: human gut; feature: human-associated habitat; material: faeces | place: China | collected 2014 ... | reverse complement strand
CAGCTTTTTCGCTGAAAAAAACAGGGAATTCCTGGATATATGCAAACATTATCTTGCCAGTCTGGGAGATCTGAATTTATAAGAAGAAATGTGCCATGGCACATAGAACGAGGTTTCCTATGGCAAAACAGCCGCTCCGCAATCTTATTGATCGCGAAGCGGCTGTCGACACTTATGTATAAGCTTTTCATACTTCTATTGCATATCTTAACTTAATTAATTCCCTCTGTAAATTTATCAGGTGCTACCTTTGCCTTCACCTTCATTATTACATAATAGGTAATACCGGTTATAATCAGAGATTGTGCCGGCGGAATTCCAATTACTACAACATAGGTTGTAATATAGCCAACTGCAATTCCCACAATCATTGCAATTGTAGCCATAAAATTCCATCCCTGCTTATCTTCCCACACTCCCTTTCTGAGGAAGAAATCAACAAACATAACCCCTGCAATGGCCGGATAAAGAAGAGCAGCCAGACTAAGCAGTTTCTGTAAATTTTCCAGAATACCCGTAAAACAAAGAAGAAGTGATAAAAATGTACCTGCGGCCGTTACAATCGCTCTTCCTTTATTTGTTTTTATATTCAGCATATTGGAGAAAGAAAGTCCCATTGTATAGTTATTTACAAGCTGACTGGTCCAGGCAGCAAGCCAAAGAACAATAAATCCCCAGATAGGAAATCCTAAGTTTTCCATAACTGCAACAATATCTGCAGTTCCATTTCCTGCTCCCATGATGGCACCAATAAAAAGAAGCGGAATACCAATTGCAACAATTCCAATCGGTATTAAAATATTATCCTTCCAACACGGTTTTGCATATCTTGTATAATCAGCAGAAATAACAAACTGCGATACATTCATGCCAAGTATCATCGTCACACCGGCAGCAAATGAAATCTCACCGCTTCCTTTGTAACTAATAATGTTCGACCATCCAATGTTCTTTAATGCCAGGTAAATACCAACAATGCACAGAAGAATTCCACCAGGAACCGCAAAATAATCCGTCCATTTCATAGATGAATATCCAATAACAGAAGGAATTGCGAACAATATTCCTGCGACAATGGTGGTAATCATCCAGGCAGTTCGATTAACTGTATAGTCAATTCCCAAAACTGCACAAAACGCATTGCCTGTTACCGATGTCTGAACGGCCCACCAGCCCATACTGATAACACCGATAACTAGCGCGATAATAAATTTTGCCTGTTTGTCGCCAAATCCTTGTTTTGCAATTACGGAAGAGGAAAGACCTGTTTTGGCTCCCATATATCCACTGATAGCATTTCCTACCCATGTTAAGCATATGAAAGTGAACAGTACAACCGGTATGATTCCTTTTAAGCCAAATGCGCCTATTAATGTAGAACCTATCATCAACAAGGTAACACTGAATTCAAGGCCTCCGAAAATAAATGCCGGTGCTGTCCAATGCTGCCGTTGATTTAGCGGTACCGGGGTCATCGGATCATCTATAATCACCGTTTTTTCTTTTTCTAATTCTTTTCCCATACAATCTCCTTCCTATATTTTGTTATAAACTTCTTCACGTCTCATTAATCTCCACGGGATGGTTTCTTTCGCTTTCTCCAAACATTCCTTTTTGAGCACAACACGTGTGTAGGATTCTTCTGATGTGCATAATCTGGCAAGCGTTGTTCCATCCGGATTCGAAACAGTTGTATTACCACAATACTCCACGTCCCCGGATGCCCTGTTTAATCCAACCGTATAAACCTGGTTTTCTGCTGCTCTTATACTGCTGCATCCGGAAAACAGGTAATCCCAACCCGGATTCCACGCGCTCGGATACATAATCACATCTGCGTTCTTTTTTAATGCTAAAGATTTTGCCAATTCTGAGAATCCAAAATCTGCACAAATTAACAATCCAATTGTCCAGCCTTTAAACGAAACCGTAACCAGCTCTTCTCCTTTCGCAAAAAAATCATTTTCCTTATCCCATAAATGAATTTTTTTGTACTCTCCCAAAAGTGTTCCTGTTCCATCCCAAATACAGGCAACATCATAATGCTGGTTTCCCTCTTTTTTATTAATTCCGGCCATGATTGCTATCTTATATTTACTGGCAAGCTCTGAGAAAAAAAGTGCTTCCCTATCTGAAATTATGGCCTTTTCAAAATTGTATCCGCTGATACAAAGTTCCGGAAAGCAAAGAAGATCTATGTCGTCAGAAGAATGGTTTCTAACAAGTTCTTCTATATGAGCACAGTTTTTTTCGATATTTCCTTCCTGGATAGATAATTGAATAATTCCTAGCTTTAACATATGTCCTCCTTTTTAAACTTACTTTTTTTCAATTTAATCCAAATATTCGATCCTTTTCTCCTTTCATTTTCATACTTACTCACGAAATTACGTTTCTTTTCTTGATTTTATCACGCAAATCAAACAAAATAAAATCATATTATTTTATAAAGTAATAAATCGTCATTATACCGGCTATAGTCTGAATTCAAGTCTGTCGTCATTTAGATATAAAAATATAGTAAAAGCCCCGGAGTTTTGTGATTCCGGAGCTTTTACTATATTTTGATACCGGATTGCTATGTGCTTCGCACTTTCGCAATCCTAAAACTATTCAAACATTGCGCTCTCAGCGCCTTCAATCTGAAGATTGGTCTGATAGAATTTGGTCAGAGCACTGATTGCATACTCCACATCCTTCACACCGGCTGTCTCGTAGCAGGAGTGCATACCAAGCTGCGGAAGACCGATATCTACCGCATGGACGCTGACCTGTGTATTGGACAGATTGCCCAGTGTGGAACCGCCTGCGCTGTCGCTGCGGTTTGCAAATGCCTGAACCGGAACACCTGCCTCATTGCAGACATTCGTAAATACCGCACGGCTGAATGCGTCCGTGGTGTATTTCTGGTTCGCACTCTCCTTGATGACGATACCCTTGTTCATCCAGGAGCAGTTGACCGCATCCGTCTTCTCCCCGTGGTTCGGGTGAACGGCGTGTGCGTTGTCACAGCTTACGAGGAAAGAACCGGCAACTGCCTGATAGTAGTCCTCCGGCGTCTTGCCAAGCGCACCGTTGATGCGGTGCAGGACATCCTGTAAGAAGGTGGACATCGCACCCTGCTTCGTATTGGAACCAACTTCCTCATTGTCGAAGCAGCAGTATACGCTGACATCGCGCTCATTCTTCGCCTCCAGGAATGCTTTCAGGGAAACGTAAGCGCACTGTAAGTCGTCCAGTTTCGGACTGGAAATGAACTCGTCCGCATACCCCCAGATCGTACCCGGCTGGCGGTTTACAAGGAAGAGATCCTTTCCTAAAATATCCTCCGCTGCCACACCAAGCTCTTTCGCAATCATCGCGTCAAACGCGCCTTTTTTCAGCTCACCAGCGGAGAACAGCGGGCATAAATCAACCTGACGGTTGTATTTGTATCCATTGTTCACCTCACGGTTGAAATGAATCGCTACGTTCGGAATGATGAGCAGGTCTTTATCGATGTACAGAAGTCTCGCGCTCACGCCCTGACCGTCTTTTACCAGCACACGGCCTGCAACGGTCAGAGGGCGGTCAAACCAGGTGTTGTCGATCATGCCGCCGTATGCTTCCACATCGAGGCGCAGATACTCGCCCGGACCATTTAACTCCGGCACACTCTTGATCTTGTAAGTCGGTGAATCACTGTGGGAGGCGCACATCTGGAAATGGTAATCGCCCAGTTCCTTTCCGACACGGAACGCAATGATACTGGAATGGTTGCGGATCGTGTAATACGTTCCGCCCTGTTTCACGTCCCAGCGGGTTCTCTCCGGCAGATAGGTAAAACCTGCCTCTTCCAGCATTCCCTTGATCGTCTCAATCGAATGAAACATACTCGGGCTGTTCTCAATAAAAGTCAATAATTCCTTCGCAGCATTCATCATGCAGACTTCCCTTCTCTCTTCTTAATCGCCGGTAAAATCAGTCCCAGTGCTACCAGAACGACTGGTGTGATGACATTCAGCATGGTTGTGTACAGATCACCCTGTTTGTACATACCTAATAAGCAGCAGGCTGCGGTCAGGATAAAGCACCATGCGCCAAAGCCCAGTGCCACTCCGTTGTTCTTCACAAAACGATACTCGCGCTCAAACTTATCTGAATGTTTGCGAAGCATGAAGTACGCAAAGAATACCCACAGATAACGCATCGGCATGGTAACCGAATTAAGCTGTGTCAGCTGGCGCAGAACCGTATCCGCATTCGGAACCAGAACCTGAGCCAGAATGATGGAACCGGACAGGATGACTACCATCCAGATACCATTGACGTAAGCGCCAAATTTGTTTTTCTTTAAGAGCTTGGTCGGGATGAACTGACGCGCATCCTCGTTGTCAAGCAGCATACGAAGCGGTGCATCGATGCTGACTACCAGCGTCGAGAACTGGCCGATCGCGTTGCAGGCTGCATAAATGATCATAATCAGGTTTCCAACGCCGTAATACTCACCCAGTTTCTGGAATGCCCAGTACTGTCCATTCGCATTGTAAGAGTCAAAATTAGCCTCAACCAAGGATACATCGAACATCATACCCATCGCGATTGTACCGAAGATCGCGCAGACGATTACCATGATCGCTGCAAAAATCATACTCTTCGGGAATCCCTTGGACGGATCCTCTACCTTGTTTACATATGGGGAGATCTTCTCACAGCCGCCGACTGCAAATACAAGGATGGACAAGCTGCTGAAATACTTCCAATCAAAATGCGGAATCAGGTTTTTCAAGCTGAAATCCACCGACAGGTAACCACCGTTCGGATTGATGACCGGTGCAGCAAACATCAGCAGAATGTACAGGATACTCATGACAAACATACTGGTTCCCGCCAGGGTAGCCAGTTTCTTTAACGGGTTTAAGCCGCGGCTTGCAACCCAGCAGAAGAACAGCAGTACCGCAAAGGTAACTAACTGAACCGCTTTCGTGTTAAAGGACGCATACTTCTCTGCGTTCTGGAAAATCATCCAACTCAGCGCTTTCAGACCGCCGGATCCCTTCGATGCGATGTAGGTGACATGGCAAGCCCAGTAGGTCCAACCTGCGTAGTATGCAGCCTTCGCGCCGGTTGTCTCATGAATCCAGGAGCTGACACCGCCGCCCGAATTCTTAAATGCGGAACCAAGCTCTCCGACCATCAGTGCGTACGGTACAAAGTACAGTGCGAACATCAGAATCCAGGAGAAGATAACCTGTGTTCCATTGAAGTATACGAAACCATTTAAAACGTTTCCAAATCCCCAGAGGGTGGAGAAACACATAAAGGAAAGCATATACCACTTGATTTTGTTTTGTTGTGATTTGTTCATATCTTATTTTCTCTCCTTACTGAAAGTATCTTTTTTATTTTCTCATATGCTGCGTTAATTGTCAAAAGTATTTTTTTATTAACCCAGTATTTTCCAGTCCGAATCGGTAGTATTCTGTAGTTTGTGGCTATTTTTTGTTAAATCCATACAATATGCACCTATTTTTTCCCCAAAAAAAGCGGCGATTCGAAAGAAAACGCCGCTTTTTGCCTCTTGTTTTATAAATATTTTATTATATCATTTTCGATATACACAGCTCCTCCAGCGCCACGTTAACCCCCGCGCAGAGGAAGTGCCAGAAACTTAACTTCTGTCCCTACTTCATGTAACCTTTCAGCGCCCACTCATACGTCTCGATCGCCTGCTGCAGGTTCATGTTAGCTGTCTCCTTATCGATCTGCTTTTCCAGTACGGAGACTTCCTCGCTCTTGTACTCCATCTGGGTCGTCATGCCAAGCTCCAGCTTCTTCTGCATCGCATTCATCGCCTGCGTCTCTGCTGCCAGAGACGCATCGGCAAGCTGCAGGGCTGTCTGCTTCTGCATGATGTCGTTGTAGAGTGTCTGCATACTGGAGCGGATCGTCTGCTCCTGGTTCTTGATGGTGCGGTCCATGTTTTTCTTATCAGCTGAACCTTCTGCCATATTGGCATAGCCGCGCTTATTGGACTGTAAGGACAGGTTCTGTTGGAGCGCCGTCTGTGTGTCCGCCGCCAGGTTCATTGCCGCGATCCGTCCAAGATCCGCCTGCGGCAGATCCTGGATATCCGGTTCCGCGTCATAGGTCCAGCCGGTCTGGACGCAGAGCTGCTGGTGCTGGGTCTGAAGCCCCGCTTTCGTCTGTGTCAATGTGGATTGAAGCGACTGCAGCGATTTCTGTGCATTTAACACATCAATCTGGGTCGCCTGACCGAGCTGCTGGCGTTTCTGAGTCATCTGCAGTGTCAGTTCCTGCAGTTCCAGCGATTTCTCCATCAGCGGAATTGTCTTTTTGACCTGATTATACGCCGCAAACGCTGCCTCTACCTGTACCACGACCGCATCCTGGCTGTTCATATAGTCCAGACGGTCCATCTCGCTGTCACGGTAGGAGGCATCGGCCGACTGCTGCGTTTTTAATGCATTCTGCTCGACCATCACCGATGCAGACATCAGGCTGGCATACGCACTTGCCATGCCCGGCACTGCCAGATAATCCTCAATCTGGTCTGCCTGATCCCGCAGGTTATCCGCGCTGTCATACAGGTCATTTGCCTGATTGTACTGCTTATCCTGCACTTCCTTCGCATTCTTTGTATCGCGTCCTGCCTGATAGGTTGTCTGGTTGTTTAAATACGTCGGGTTGTACTCCTGTACCAGATACGGCAGCTCGCTGTATTCCATCACATTGTCCTGAAGCTTCGCCCATGTATCCGCATCGTAGGCGAACTGCGGGCTGGCAGCCAGCGCCGCAAATGATCCCTGCAATACCAGAACCGCTGCTGCCGCTGCGCTCAGAAGCGCCGTTTTCCTTCTTCTATGTTTCATTTCCGGTTCCTACTTCCTTTCTGTTCCCATTCACGTTACGGTTCACGCATACGTGTCCAGTAACGGAATTTGCCGTGGCTTCGCATTTAAATACGGCAAATTCCTGACGAACTACTTGCTTACAATCAGGCCTCTAACTGCCCACTCATAATTTTCCACCGCTTTGGTATATTCCAGCTCGGCGGTCTTATACGATGCCACGCTGCTGAGCCAGGAACACTCAAGCCCCAAATAATTGGCTCTTGAGAGCATTCCCAGTGCGTTCTGGCGCTTTGCCGCCTCGTAACTCTGCGCGGCCGCCTGATATCCGGCTGCTGCACTGTCATACGCCTGCTTCTTGGATACTACCGCCGCATAGAGGTTCTGGATTGTGATCGCCACCGAATCCTCGGTATAAGCAACGTTTCTTTTTTTGACCGTACGGTTGGAAGAACCCGTTGCCTTATTTGCACGTACCGACATCAGATCATAATTCGCACTGACTGCCGCCTGTGTATCGGTACCCAGATCCATTGCCGCGATCCGGGACGCATCCGGAACCGGCACATCCGCAAAGGTTACCGGCGCATCCGCGTCAAATCCAAGTAGCATTAAAATATTCTGTTTGAGCTGCAATGCCCCGTTTTCTGCCTGTTGGGCGCTGGAATTGGCCTGCTGCAGCGCCTTCTGCGCCGTCAGAACCTCCTGCGCGGAAGCACGGCCGAGCGCCTGCATCTTCTGTGCGGCATCCGCATTTACCTGGCACATCTCCACATTCTTTTTCGCTGTCTCCACCTGCGGGAGCAGTTCCTCATACTGGATGAGCAGGTTCTGCACCGCCTTGACTAACTTATTCTTCGTCTGGCGCAGGGTCCGGGCGTAGGTGCCGGAAAGCTCCTTGTTCGTAAGCTTTGCCCCCTGTTTGCGCAACTCTCTCGCTGCCGCCTTGTAGCCCTCAAACAGCTCTCTCGTCTCCGCATCCATATCGTCGGACTTCAGGTCCATCGCATCTTCCATGAGGGCGCTTGCCTCAGCCGCCAGGGCAGTTCCCGCCGACTGGCTGGTCGCCTGGCTGTAGAGCTGGGAACGCAGGTTTAAATACGTGCTGTTGTAGCCCTCGATCCGCCATGCGATCTCACCGTACTCCAGCGTCCCGTCCTCAAGCTGCTCTTTGGTGTACGGGGAAGTCTCCTCCTCCATCTCGGTATTGCCGCCCGTCAGCACCGGACCGGTCGCATCGTCACCGATCCGCGCATCTGAGCCGATCCCCGGTGTTTTAGCCGCATATGCCGGCATCGTCATAGCTGTGCTGACTAACGCCGCCTGTAAAAGAATGGCAAACAGTTTCTTCCTGTTTTTCTTCATCTTACTCATCTTCATTTCCTTTCGGCGCTCTGCGCGCCCGCTCCCGATTCTATCCCAGCGCCCCGTTTCAGGATACCGAGTGTCAGGACAAACCGTTCCCGGATACGGTTTTCCGGGACTCCGTCGTGAAAGCTCTTGATCTCCATCGCGATCGACATCATCGCCATGCGGAAAAAGCTCATATATTCCTCCCAGCCCATCTTCCGCAGGGATTTTCCCACGCACGCCTCATAAGCGGCGCGTTCCAGCTTCTGTCCACGCACGGCGCGTGGACTGTCCAGATCGGAGCTGAATATATCAAAGAGCAGCGCCTCACGGCTGCTGCACTCCATGATGTTGCGGATGAAATCGGTGCGTCTCTCATCGCGGCACAGGGCAAGCGAACCGTTTAAAAACTGCCCTAACATCTCCCAGATGTCCCCCTGCGCCTCTTCAAGGCAGCGCACGCCGCACTCATAAAATTCATTGATAAAACTCTCACACAGATATCCTAAAACATCCCATTTACTGTCAAAATACGTATAAAAACTGCCCCGGGAGATCCCGGCATCTTCTATCATACGGTTGAGCGATGCTTTTTCTATCGTTGTCCGCGTATATTCAGCCATACACGCGTCCCGGATTTTCTTCTGTTTTTCCTCCGGCAACCGCTTAAATCGTTCCGACGGCATCTTCTTCTCCCCCTTTTTCTATCAGTACAGGCAGCTTCCCCGCCCCGGGTCCGCCGCCTGACAGATTCACTGCTTAACCTGCTTTTCCTTAGTCGCAGTCCAGCTTATCATACTCATCTTCTTTGCCTTTTCCCATGTTATAAACCACTCGGTAGAAGGACGGAAGCAGTACCAGCGTCAGGATCGTCGCCGCAACCAGACCGCCGACGTTTACAAGCGCTAAGCCCTGCATCATCTTGCCCGCCTTACCAAATGCCAGACAGTTCGGGATCATCGCAATGATGGTCGTCAGTGTCGTCATGCAGATTGGGCGTACACGGATCGCACCTGCCTCTACCAGCGCCTCGTCTAACGGCATCTCCATCCGTAGCTGGTTGACCGTATCCACATACAAAATACCGTTGTTTACAACCGTACCGACCAGCATCAGGAAACCAAGCATGGAGTTCATACTGATCGGGCAGTCCGCCAGAAACAGGAATCCAAAGGAACCGATCAAACTGAACGGGATCGTTGCCATAACCATCAGGGAGAATTTCGGGGACTCAAACTGGATCGCCATGACAATGAAAATCAGAAAGATCGCTGTGACAAGCGCCATTCCCAACGCGGAAAGCTCCTCGCCCATCGACTCATCCAGGCTATTGGTCGCCATCTCAACGCCGTACGGGAATTCCCAGTTCTGCACGAAGCTCTTGACATCTTTTTCAGCCGTCTTCTTATAATCTGCCTGTGCCTGCATCGTGATCGATACCTGGTACTGTTTCTCTTTTCGTGAAATCTCCTGTGGGCTATCCTGGTAGTAGATCTCTGCCAGATCCTCCAGCGGAAGCGTATTACCCGTCGCCGTCGTGATCATCATGCCCTGCAGTTTCGCGATGGAATCGTAGCGATCCGGCGCAAATTCTACCTTCACGTCCTGATCATTGCCGTTGACGGAGATCGTCGCCGCTTTCACACCGCTTAAATTACTGTATACCATCGAACCGATGCTGGCCGGGGTCAGTCCCTCTGCCTCTGCCTTAACCGGATCCACATTTACCTTGATAACCGGCGCCGCATTCTCAACAGAAGAATGTACCTGCATAACATCCTCGCGCTTGCGAAGCTCAGTTACCAGATCATCCGCTGCCTTCTTTAGGGTGTCGTAATCGGTACTCTGCAGATCCACCTCAATTGAATCACCGCTGCTCATGCTGCTGCTCATACTGCTGCTGCCCTGTTCCAAGGTAATGGTCGCATCAACGTAGTTCTGTGTCGCATATCTCCACTTCTCGATAACCTCGTCCGTGGAAAGTTTTCTCTTATCTTTTAAGTAGGCATTCAGCGTCACATCACTTCCGGAGGTCATGCTGACACCACTGTTTCCATATGTCATCAGGTAATGATCCACATCCTCGTCTGTCTCTACCATATTTTCCAGATCGAGCACAGTGTCACGGATCGCCGATACCGAATAACCCGGTTTCGTCTTGATCGTCATCGTGACGATACCTTCATCGATCGAAGACATCAGCTCCAGGTTCAGTCTGGACGCCATGAGGATGGACAGGACAACCAGCACTGCAGTCGTTCCGAATACAAGCGCATAGCGCTTGATGACATGCGGCATATGCTTGCGATACCAGCCCTGGATGCCTTTGATTATACGTCCTGCCGGCGCATGATCCTTCTCAACCGGATGCCAGAACATATAGCAGAGCGGCACGATGATGACTGCTGAGAATAAGGAAGCCGTCATACAGAAAATGATCGTGTACCCGAGCTGTGTAAAGAGCTGTCCAGACATACCATTTAACATCAGAAGCGGAATAAATACAACACAGGTTGTCAGCGTACCGCCGGTGATCGAGCCGATCATCGTGCGCGTACCTTCCAGCGCCGCATCATAGAAATCCAGTTTTTCCTTTGCCCGGAAACATCCGTCGAGGACGTTGATCGAGTTATCAACCATCATACCTACACCGAGAACGAGCGACGTCAGGGAAATAATATTCATTGAGAATCCCATCGCCGCCATACAAATGATCGCCAATACAACGGAGATCGGAATGGACGTACCTACGATGACCGACGCACGCAAATCGCCATAGAATAAGAACAGAATGATCATGGACAGGATGATCGCCAGGATCAGGGTCTGGATTACGCTGCTTAAAGACTGTTTCAGCGTGTCACTGGCATCATCTACCACGGTGATTTTAAGACCCGGATACTGCTTTTCAATTTCCTGCACCTTCTTGGTTACCTGGTTGGAAACCTCGATCGCGGTGGAACTCTGCTGTTTTTTGATTCCCAGGGAGATAACATCTTCGCCATTGTAACGTCCGATCGAGCTTGCATCCTCCAGCGCCTCATAGACATTTGCGATATCAGAAAGATGGATCGTCTCACCGTTTGCCAGCGGAAGTACGACATTTTTCAGACTTTCCGTGCTCTTAAATTCGTTGCCGACACTGACGTCGAGATCCTGTTTTCCAACCCGGACATCGCCCGCCGGGATCGTGAAATCGGCGGCACCGACTAACTGTGCAACCGTATTCATATTCAGGTGGTACTGTGCCAGTTTTTCCGGAATCAGTTCCACGCGGGTGTAGCTATCCTGACCGCCGGCAATCGAAACCTCGCCGACCGAGCTTAATTTCTCAAACTCAGGAACAATTTTGTCATCTACATATGTATAAAGGTTCTGATCAGCGTCGCCGCTGACTGCCAGCGTAACCGTCGCCATCGAGTTGATATCCAGCTCCATGATATTCGGATCGTTGGCATCGTCCGGCAGATCGCTCTGAATGCCATCTATCGCCTTTTTCAGGTTAATGTATGCGGTATCCATGTTGGTACCGTACTCATACTGGACAATGACGATCGATACATTTTCACGGGAAATGGACTGTACCTTATCGACCGAGTCCAATGATGTGATCGCATCTTCTTCTTTCTTGGTAACCAGATCGGTTACGTCCTCCGGGCTGGCTCCCGGATACACCGTAGCGATGATTAACATCGGCATCTCCATCTCTGGCGTCAGTTCCAGCTTCATGCCCATGACGGACTGAAGGCCGAAGTACGCGATGGTAATCAGACAGAGAATGATGGTAACCGGACGCCGCAGTGCGAGTTTTGTCAGTCGAATCATTCTTTGTCACCTGCCTCTGTCGTCTCCGCTGCTGTCTCATTGTTTCCGTCTGTCTGCGCGCCATCGGTATCCTGTGCTAACAGGACTTCTCCCTGATCCACCAGCTCGTTGCTCCAGCTCACGATGACCTGGCTGTCACTCGTCAGACCCGATTTTACTTCCATATTTTCATCGTCATAGATACCTGCTTCGATCTCGGTCTTCTCCGCTTTTCCATCCTCATAGAGATATACAAACGGGGCACCGTTGTCATAGCTGACTGCATCGACCGGAACGGTCAGCACCTGGCTGACATGGTCCATGATAACCGTCATTTTTACGCGAGAACCATTCGTAAGACCTGCTGCATCCGGCACCATCGCACGCGCGTCATAAAGGCCGCTGCTCTCGTTGACCATAGATCCGATTTCGGTTACAGTACCGGTGTAATCCGCACCATTTTTCTCCAGCGTCACGCTGTCGCCCAACTCCATCGTCTGGTGGATCTTCTCGGTGATGCCGAATTTAACCTGTAACTGGCTGGCACCGGAGATCGTGCAGATCTCGCCTGCCGGAGATACATGATCATGCGGCTCGACGCTCCGGGACTCGATCACACCGTCGATCGGCGCCGTCACGGTCGTGTATTTCACCTGCAGATCGTACTGGTTCTTCGCAGATTCATAGGAAATCTTCGCATTCTGTGCGCTGTTTTGTGCCTGCTCCATCGCCTCCTGGGAGACAAAACCATCAGCAAAGAGCGCCTGGGTACGGCTTAAATTGCTGTCCGCATTCTTTAAGGCAACGGAAGCCGCATCCACCTGTAGCTTTAACGCTGTCAACGCGTCGGAATCGATCTTGCACAGCGCCTGCCCTGCCTGGACCGTATCACCCGCCTGGAAGTAAACCTCCAGCACCTCGCCGCTCATCTTCGGCATGACGCTCGCGCGGGACTGCGGCTCTACCAGTCCGGTCAGATCCGTGTACAAGCTGATGTCCTGACGAACCGGATTTTCTACTCTTACGGTTGGACGGGATTCATATTCCACCGCCGTATTCTTATGACCGCATCGGGACAAAACGACAGCGCCAACAACTACAATCGCAGCCAGCGCCAGAATCTTTCCTCTTTTTTTCATAATTTCCTCCATCTATGCTTGTTCTTGGTAAAAATTTTTCTCAGTCTATATTTTACTCATCTCGTATACACTTTGCCACTCCCAAGTTCGGACAGGTGTGTACACAAATTCACCAAAATGTATCTATCCATGTTCATCTTTTTTTCATGGCACCCGAATTCTCCTGCCGCTGACCGTTTTTTCCGGGTACATGACAGCAAAAACGCAGAAAAAACCAACCAAATACCGCTGATTCCTCCTGCGTTTCCTTGTTCCATTTTCTAATTGATAATAATTCGTAACTGTTCAGTACCTTCACAGTCACGCGCAGACCTACTGAACAGTTACAATAATTCTCAAAACTGCCGGAAACCTGCTTTCCTAACGGACCTGCATAGGGTCACGCCCGGTGCATTTGCGGATCACGCTCATGAACGTGGCGACGCGCTCCTTCACATCCGCCTCATCCTTAAACGGCGCGTCAAACGCAACTCCCATAACCGAGAAAATGATGATCTGCACCGCCATCGCCGCCTCCGGCATCGTCAGGTTCTTAAACATACCAATCCGCTCCAGATGGTTATAAAAATACTGGTACACCTTTTCTCCCATCTGACGGCGCAGCGCCATGAACTGTACCGACTCGGACAATGCCCGGATATGCTTCTGGTTTTCCATGATATACATATACAGCTGTGTCAGCGCCTTCTCCGGATCTGGCTGGCTCATCGTCTCTTCCATGATGCGCTTCATCTCGCGTTCCATCCGGTATTCCATCAAATCATATATATCTTTAAAGTAATAATAAAATGTTTTTCTTGTGATCCGGCTCCGCTCAACCAGCGCCGTAACCGTGATCTTCTCGACCGGTCTTTCCGACTCCAGCTCGATATAAGCCTCTACAATCCGTTCCTTCGTATTTCCCTGCTGCATACTCTTTTCCTCCGGCAAACCGTTGTTGTTTTAGTATAGTTTAAAATTCAACAAACTGCAAGTATTGCCTGAAATTCCCATGTTCCTGCGATGAATCGTTACTGTTCACGCATGCGTGCCCAGTAACGGAATTTGCCGTGGCTTCGCATTCAAATACGGCAAATTCCTGCTGCCACCACGTTTTCTTACGGCACTTTCGGTTCCAAAAGTGCCTACCCGTGAACAGTAACGATGAATCCACGTTACTGTTCACGCAAACGTGCTTATTTGTGAACAGCAGCCGATACGACCGATCCGCTTTCGTGTTTCACACGCCCTTCCACCTGCGGCAGTTTCTGCGAGTATACAACCACCCGGTCGCCTTCCAGTATCTGCGTACCGCCGTCTGGAATGATGATCTGGCTGCCCCGCTTTATCATCACAATGATCGTATTTTTATAGAAACGCGCCTCCGCGATCTTCTTACCACACCAGCGGTGATCTGGTGTCATCAGAATCTCTTTTAAAAGGATTCCCTGGCTGTCCGTAAAGCCCTCTGCACCCAAGACGACGGTATCCCCTTCCTGAATTACAGTCTGCCCTTTGGGCACAATCGTCTGCGCGCCGCGCCGGATCACTGTGATTAACATACCCGGAAGCATCTCGATCTCACAGATTTTACGGTTTTTCCACGGATGATTGTCCCCGATCGGAAGCTGCACGAACTGAATCTGCATATCACCCGTATAGTCCGAGAACGTCCGCATGACATCGGTCGAGTTGTCGATCATGTCACATTTTTCTGCCACCTTCGGAAGCAGCGAACCTTGAAAAATGATGGAAAATAAAACAACGCAGAACACGATGTGGAATATATCATATTTCATATATCCCTCACTGAGCGTCGCCATGATCGCAAATACGATTGACGCCGCACCGCGCAGACCCGCCCAGGAAATAACCAGATACTGCCCGATCGGCGGTTTCGACGGTGCGAGCAGCAAGCCAACCGCCGCCGGACGAGCCACAAATGTTAAAAACAATGCGATTGCGATCGCCGGAAGCACGATCGACGGCATCTGCGAGGGAAACGCCAGAAGTCCCAGTAGGAAAAACAGAAGCATCTGCATCATGCCGGTAAACGCATCAAAGAAGCCAACCAGCGCTTTCTGGTTCTTCAGCTCCTGATTTCCGAGGATAATACCGGTCAAATACACGCTTAAGTAGCCATTTCCGCCAATCTGGGATGCAAACGCGTAGGAAATGATTGCCGCCGCAAAGACAAAGATCGTGTCAAATCCCTCGCCATAAAAGGCATACCGCTTTAAAAGCCATGTCACCAGCCACGCGACCGCCGCGCCGGTCAAAAGCCCAAATGCGAGCTGGCGGATCAAAAGCAGAACCGCCGAACCTCCGCTCACACTCCCCGTCATCGCAGACAGCAGAATCACCGTCATCATGTACGCAAACGGGTCGTTGCTTCCGCTCTCTAACTCCAGCATGGATGCCGTGCCGTATTTGAGGTTCAGCTTGCGCGAACGCAGGATCGAGAACACGGATGCCGCATCGGTCGATCCAAGGACTGCGCCGAGAAGCATTCCTTCCATCAGTGCCATCTTAAGCACCAGATGACAGAACAGCCCGGTCAAAAGCGCCGTCAGCACTACACCCACCGAGGATAACAAAATCGACCGCCCCGCGACCGGCTTCGCCTCACTCCAGCGCGTGCCGAACCCGCCGTAAAACATGATAAAAATCAGTGCCACCGAGCAGACCTGTTCCGCCAGTGCAAAATTGCCGAATGGAATCTTAAAAATACCGTCCGATCCAAACAGCATTCCCAGCATAATAAAAATAAACAACGTCGGCACCCCCAGCCGCCCCGAAAGACGGCTTCCCGCGATGCAGACAAGAATAATAATCGCTACGACCAGAAGCGCAAATGAAGTTGAAATATGTATCATTCCTTTCTATGTTTAATAGGTATCATAAATGTGGTGTTTTTATAATGATACAATATCTCTACGCCTCTTTCGTGTTAAGATTCCATTAAAAAGAAGAAATCTTACAGCGACAGATCTCCCTTCGCCCGCGCCCTCCGGTCGCGGATCGACTGGATCACCGGCACCAGGAACATCGCGACGATACCGCCCGCAAATCCATTGTTATAGAGGTTCATGCCCCCATACACGATCCCAACATTGAGCGCCACCGACGCGTGCAGAAAACCAGCTAACACGCCGCATAAAATTCCAAACTCTCCGGCGATCGGCGCCAGCGTCGTGGAAAAGAGCAGCGCCAGAAGTGCCGACGGATTCGTGATATCCCACGCCCGGACGGTACTCGCAATGCAGACGCCCGCCATGATCGGGAAAATATTCCGCAAATGTTTTCCAGTCGCACTGAATCCAACGATGGTAAAGATTCCGCCGATCGTCGGTCCATTTAGGTTTCCGCCGACTGCCAGCACAAAGAAGGTCGCAAACAGACCATTGAGTCCCATGTTGAGAAGCGTCACCGCACCGCCCAATTCCAGCAGGTAATCGGTACCGCCGATTCCCGTTGTCGCAAGGAGTTTTTCATACCCTAAAAGCGTATCTTTTCCGCGCCACAGCACTGCCACCACCGACATGCCTGCAAACAAGACAAATAGCAGCCCTAAAAGCATCGCATCATTGCCGGAGGACCAGATAAGACGCGCCTCCGTCTCAATTCCAAAGGACTTAAACGTGGAGACCAGGACCGTCGCAATGATGCCAGAGGCAAATCCCACATTATAAAGGGAATATCCCTTATGGGCATAGTGGGAATGCGTCGCGAGCGGTGGAAGCACGAATCCGATACAGATTCCCACCAGAATCGTCACACAGAAGCGCTGCCAGATCGGCAGCTCCACCACGTGCATCAGCTGTGTGATGATCGGAGACAGGCTCGTTCCGTAGATGCCGACATAAATATAGTTGGATAAGTGCATTTTATGATATTTTGCATAGAGAAATACACCCAGAAAAATCGCCCAGATATTCATCAGATTTTTTCCGAACAAAGAGAATCCAAACATCAGACAGCAAGACGTGATCGTATGCCCGTCCATCTCCATCCCAAGACTATAGACAAAGTAGATGCTGATAAGCGCCATCATCCCGGCATTGACAAACGCGGCTCCCATGCCGCCGACCGCAATATAATCGGTGATCAGAAAATCCGGTTCCCTTATGATTTCATAGATACCAGTCACAATGGAGTCAAACGGCTGTATAATCAGCCCCACTGAAATGAAATAGATCGGAATCAGTGCCAGAAGAAAGAATTTCATCTCTCTGGACAGAGATTTCACTGTAGTCATATACGCACACCTTTCAAAAAAGGGATGCAAAAAAGATTCCGCATCTTTGCACCCCCGACTGTTAACATTCTATAAAAATGGTTACTATTCTATTGTATTGGATTTTCAACTGTTTTGCAACTGATTTTTTTCTCACTGTAACCCGTTATGAAACCCGTCCGGCAGAACCGGCTGCCCCCATTCTCATGTGAAATTGTTACTCTTCCTCCGGCGCACTTCCCAGCACATAACCGCGCTCTTCCAATATTTCGCGCAGCTCATCAACCACCGCCCCCAGCTCTTTACCTTCCTCGTCGATCGTGATGTCCGCGTATTTCTCAAAATACGAGATCCTCTCATGGTAGAGATCCAGAAGTGTCATGCCGTCTTTCAGCGCCACGCCGCGGTCCTTGACATCGCCGACGCGTTTTACCAGCTCGTCATAGGTAATTTTCAGATAGACAACCAGTCCGATGGATTTTAAATGTTCCATCGCTTCCTTTCCGTAGATCACGCTGCCACCCGGTGCGATGACCGCCTGCTCGGCTTCCACCCCCGCGTTGACGCGGTTCTCCACATCGAGAAATCCGTCCAGTCCCTGTTCTTCGATGATCTCGCGCAGACGCTTACCTTCCTGTTCCTGAATCAGCAAATCCACATCTATAAAGGAATAGCCCAGTCTCTTTGCTAAAAGCACTCCGACCGTGCTCTTTCCTGCGGACGGCATACCAATCAGGGTTACATTATTTTTCATCTTTGGCACCTCTTCTTTTTCTTTACACTCCATCCAAATGTTCCAAGAAGCTCTGAAAGCCCATAATAGCCGCCATGCGAATACACAATCGGTTCCGCCTTTGCAAGCTCCAAGCTGCCGCGCTCGTTGAGCCACTGCTCGTCCACGCTGACACCCGTTACCTCTGCCAGAAACATATGATGTGACCCCAGTTCCTTGACTTCGGTCACCCGGCACTCGATCGCGACCGGGCTTTCGGCGATCACCGGCGCTTTCACCGTCTGCGCCGGAACCGGTGTGAGCCCTGTCTCCTTCCATTTATCCACATTCCTGCCGGAGCGGACGCCGCAGTAATCGGTCGCATACGCCATCGACTCCGTCGCCAGGTTGATGACAAATTCGCCGCTCTCCCGCAGCATATGGTAAGAATAGCGCTCCGGGCGCACCGAAATGTACGCCATCGGCGGGTTCGTACAGATCGTGCCCGTCCAGGCAATCGTGATGATGTTGCTGTTTCCTTCGCAGTCCGCCACTGTGACCAGCACCGCCGGAACCGGATAAATCATATTGCCCGGCTTCCACTGGGCGCGCGGTCCCGGAGTGTTCCGGGTCTCCATCCGTTTTTTCAACTGTCCTTCCGGGTTCTGCCTTGCTCCTCCCCGGCGACGCTCTTCTGGCTTTCCAGCCGCTCTCTTCTGTGCCATCCCTATATCCTCTTAATCGTTGTCCGGGAGAAGTTTGATCCGGACCATGATCTGTTTCACCATGCTTCCTTCCGGCAGGCTCATATCATCGATATGCGTCTGTGCCGGCAGATCGCCCTCTTCCTCCAGCTCCAGGCTGATCCAGTTGTACGCTGCCTCCCGCGCATTTTCCACCGCATCCTCCAGATCCGGACCTTCCGCCTCGCAGCACTCCAAATCCGGGAAATATGCATCATACCCTTTTCCATCTTTCTTAGGCGTAAAAACCGCCGGATATACAAATGTCATGATATCCTTCCTTTCCGTCCGACCTTCCTGCCCTGCACGAACTATCACTGGATTTTCCGTATGAAACAATCCCGTCCGCGCACTGTCACCTGATTTACTGCTCCAGTGTCACTGTCAGTGCCGGAATCAGCTGTTTCTTTCTGGAAACAACGCCCGGCAGTGTTGCCGTCTGCTTCAGCTCTTCATTTGCATCACCTACGTGGAACGCATCTGCCACAACCTGTGCCGCCCCCTGTCCAACACAGAGAAGTTCGGTCGTCTCCGTCAGGATATTCGTCAGCATGAAGAAGATCATATCCAGACCTTCGTCCTCACGCGCCTTCTCCATAAACGGCAGCATACGGTTCTTCAGCTTTCCAAGCTCCTCTGCATTCAGGGAGTTGATCTGACCGACGCCGAAGTTTGTCTTTCCAGCTGAGAATTTCTTGAAATCCAGATACAGAATCTCTGCATCGCTCTTGCCCTTTAACTCGCTGCCTGCCTCAAACATCTGGTTTGCGAACTCATCCAGCTTGATGCCTGCCATCTCAGCCAGAGAAACCGCTGCCGCCCGATCCATCGGTGTGCAGGTCGGAGAACGGAACAGAAGCGTATCGGAGATGATCGCACTGCAGAGCAGACCTGCGATGGTCTTGTCGATCTCCAGCCCCTGTTCGCGGTACATCTGGAAGATGATCGTTGCCGTACAGCCCAGCGGCTGGTTACGGAAGAAGACCGGTCCGACTGTCTCCACAGTACCCAGACGATGGTGGTCAATCAGTTCCAGGATATTGGCATTCTCGATGCCGTCTACCGCCTGGCCGCGCTCATTGTGATCGACCAGAATCACGTTCTTGCCGCGCGCACCCAGTAAGTTACGGCGGGAAATCAGGCCTTTGTATTTGCCTTCTTTATCGAGTACCGGGAAATGACGGAAACGCTTGCTTGCCATCACATCCTTAATATCATCGATGAAATCATCTGTATCGAAGGTGATCAGCTTCTCAGTCTTCATGAAATAGCTGATCGGCATACTCTGGTTAATGAGACGAGCTGCCGTGTAGGTATCATACGGAGTTGTGATGACGGTACAGCCGCGCTCCTGTGCCAGTTTTTTGATCGTCATGGAAACGCCAGCGCCCTCGCACACGATGATACAGCTTGCGCCCATCTCGATCGCGCACAGCTGCGACTCATAGCGGTTGCCGAGGATAACCAGGTCGTTCTCTTCAATATAATATTCCATCATATCCGGATTAGCTGCCGCAATCAGGACTTTTCCTTTATCAAAGTACGCTTTCTCATCGCCAACAAAAATCGCGCCCTCCAGGGTCTCGATGATATTTGCATACTGGGTGCATGCCTTGGAAAGAATGCTGCTGTCGTATACATTCATATAAGAACGGGTGATATCGCCGACTGTGATCAGACCTTCCAATATATTCTTATCGGTAACAGCCGGAAGTGTTACCAGACCGTCCTCCTGCATCAGGTTCCATGCTTTTCTCAGGGAAATATTCTTGGAAACACCTGGAGTCTCGCGGATCTCAATATCCTTGACCTGCGTTTTGACGGATTTAATCAGTTTCGGCACATCTACCTTAAAGTAATCCAGTACGAAGGTTGTCTCCGGGTTCAGTTCTCCGGCACGGCACGGTACATATTCGCCGCCCGTCTGAAGTGTTTTGAAATTCGCATAGCCGATTGCAGAACAAATCGAATCCGTATCCGGGTTTTTATGTCCAATTACAATCGTTTTCTTTGCTTTTTCTGCTGCCATTTTTTCCTCCTGATTCGCACCGTGCGCTGCAAATTCTGCCATTTTTCTTTCTATCCTCTGTTTTGATAGAGAAACCTCTGATTCATGAAACTTTTTTGTACAAAATCGCCAATTTTCATAATCTGTTTACACGGTGTTCATATTTTATTCATATCTTATTTTTATACTAAAAGCATAAAAGATTTCACTTTTCAAATTTGTTTTATAGTGATTTTGCACATAGATTTTTCATAATTGCCCCGGATGCTTGACCGCTCCGGGGTCTCCTCTTGTCTACAGCATTTTTCGGCATATCTGAACGTTTTTCTATCCCTATTTTCTTCAAACGTCCAGCCCCTTTACCCTGCACTCTGTCACTCAAAACAAGGCGTCTAATCGTAACTGTTCAGCACCTTCACAGTTACGCCTAATCTAAGATCAGTCTTGCCGCCCCATAGATACCTGCATCATTTCCCAATGTTGCCAGGCGAACCTCGCCCTTATTCTCAGAGATCGGGGTCAATTCGCGGTAATAGCGGTCAATCCAATCCGTTAAAAAAGTCCCCGCCTTGGATACGCCGCCTCCGATGACGAAAATCTCCGGATCCACGGTCATCGAAATGGTCGCCAGCGCCCATCCGAGATAATAGCACACGGTGTCCATAACCTCCAGCGCCAGTGCATCCCCGGCTTTTGCCGCATCCAGCACATTTTTTGCGGTGATCGCATCACCGTAGGCACGCATCACCGATGCATCCGGCTTTGCCGCCATCTTCCGTCTCGCCTCCCTGGCGATACCGGTCGCGGACGCTACCTGTTCCAGACAGCCGTGTCCGCCGCAGTTGCAGGTTTCTTTCTCGCCCTCGCGGATATGGATATGACCGATCTCGCCGCCCAGTCCGTGGCGTCCTGCAACGATCTTCTGATCGTGTACCACGCCGCCGCCGACACCGGTTCCCAGCGTCACCATCACGATATCATGGCAGCCCTTGCCGCCGCCCTGCCACATCTCGCCGAGCGCCGCCACATTAGCATCATTACCGGAGCGGACCGGCATTCCATCTAATAACTCACTCAAAATCTTCTGCGGGTTCAGATCGCGCCATCCTAAGTTGACGCAGACCTCCACATAGCCGTCCGGCTGCACCGGTCCCGGAAATCCCATGCCTGCGCCGATCACGGCATCCATCGGAATTCCCCGCTCGTTCAATTTCTTCCTGATCGAAGCGGCTACATCCGGAAGAATGTACGCCCCATTCTCTTCCTTGCGGCTCGGAACCTCCCACTTATAAACAAGCGTTCCGTCCGTCTCAAAAATACCAATCTTAACCGTCGTTCCGCCGACGTCTATCCCAATACATTTTTTTTCCATGTCTGGATCCCTTCCCTTACGGCTGCACTGGCAGCCTTTCTTCTATGCCCTCATCTTTTTTCTGCGCTGGCTCTTATTATACGCAATGCATCCCCGTTTTGCAAGGTTTGGAAAGCAAAATACACCTGCCTGCCGGAGAAAGGCGCATTTCTGCTTAAGCGGTACCGCATTCTTTTCTACCGACAGACAGGTGCCTGTCTTTTATCTTATTTTTTTACCAAAATCAGCATTATTTCAGGCTCTTAGCCACCTCTACCACATGCTCAACGGTAAAGCCGAACTTCTTGAACAGAAGCCCTGCCGGTGCGCTGGCGCCGAAACGTTCCATCGCGATGATCTTGCCGTCTAAGCCGGTGTACTTGTCCCAGCCGAAGCTTCCAAGCGCCTCTACTGCTACACGGCGGCGTACTTCTCTCGGAAGTACGGACTCCTTGTACTCCTCGCTCTGCTCCTCGAACAGATCCATACACGGCATGGAGACAACGCGGACTTTCTGACCTTCTGCTGCCAGAGTCTCTTTTGCATGAACCGCCAGCGCTACCTCGGAACCGCTGGCAATCAGAATTAACTCCGGTGTGCCCTCGCAGTCGTCGATGATGTAGCCGCCCTTTAATGCCTCACGGCTGCTGCCTGCCATCGGCTCCAGATTCTGTCTGGTCAGCACCAGTGCGGTCGGTGTGTGCTCGGAAGTAACAGCACTGTACCAAGCTGCCTCTGTCTCGGTCGCATCGCACGGGCGGAATACATGGAAGTTCGGCATCGCACGCAGCGCTGCCATCTGCTCGATCGGCTCATGGGTCGGTCCATCCTCACCAACGCCGATACTGTCATGCGTAAATACATAGGTCAGCGGCACGCCCATCAGTGCAGACAGTCTTGCCATCGGTTTGCAGTAATCACTGAATACAAAGAAGGTCGATACATACGCACGCAGACCGCCGTGCAGCATGATGCCATTTCCGATCGCTGCCATCGCAAGCTCGCGGACACCGAAGTGCAGGTTACGTCCAGCTCTGTCCTCCTTGGAGAAGTCGCCCGCATCCTTCATGTTAGTCTTGTTGGACGGTGCTAGGTCAGCAGAACCGCCAAACAGGTTCGGCAGAACATCCTTGATGTAGTTGATCAGGCGTCCGGAGATCGCACGGCTTGCTTCCGGTTTCTCCTGTTTTGCCCAGAATCCGGCGTCATCTTTCAGCGCCTCGCCCGCCTTTGCATTGTGATACTGGTTCCAGAGCGCTTCCATCTCCGGATATTCCTCGCAGTAAGCGGCAAACATCACGTTCCATGCAGCTTCTACCTCTGCCTTCTGCTCTGCGATCTCGGAGTAGTTTTTGTATACCTCTTCCGGTACGAAGAACGGCTCTTCGCTCGGCCAGTTTAAGTTCTTTCTGAGTGCTTCCACATTCTCCACGCCCAGCGGCTCGCCGTGTGCGCTCGCCTTGCCCTGTTTTGCCGGGCAGCCGAAGCCGATCTGCGTCTTGATGGTGATAAAGGACGGATGCTCGGTATCTGCCTTTGCAGCCTCGATCGCCTTGCCGATCGCGTCGATATCATTGCCGTCTTCTACCGTGATCGTCTGGAAACCAAATGCCTGCATACGCTCCTGTACATTCTCACGGAATGCGATGTCGGTGCTTCCCTCGATGGAGATGCGGTTGGAATCATAGAGAACAATCAGCTTGGAAAGTCCCAGGGTACCTGCCAGAGAGAATGCCTCAGAGGAAATGCCTTCCATCATACATCCGTCGCCGCCCAATACATAGGTGTAATGGTCAACTACCGGATAATTTTCTTTGTTGAATACGCTTTCCAGATGTGCCTCAGCCATCGCCATGCCGACTGCCATACCCATACCTGCGCCCAGCGGACCGGTCGTCGCCTCAACGCCAACGGTATGACCATATTCCGGATGTCCCGGAGTCTTGGAATCTAACTGGCGGAAGTTCATCAGATCTTCTTTGGAAAGATTTCCGTAGCCAAACAGGTGCAGCAGAGAGTACAGCAGCATGGAACCATGACCGCCGGATAAGATGAAACGGTCTCTGTTCTCCCACTTCGGGTTAGCTGGGTTATGGTTCATATGATGTGCCCACAGTTCATAAGCCGCTGCTGCACATCCCAGCGGAAGTCCCGGATGACCGGAATTTGCCTTCTGGATTGCGTCTGCGGATAAAATCCGGATCGCGTTTACGGATAATGTGTCAATCTGATTCATAAGTAACCTCCTGCTATGTATCTTAATTTTAAAAACTAAACGTGTGTTATTTGAGGCGGATCTCGCGCATCCGGTCGCCGCCGCTGATAATCAGTGAATTGAACGCGCGGCCGCGTGTTACCTGCGCCACAGAGAAATCAAACTCCCCGGCAAACCGCTCCTTGCCGGACAGACTGTAGACCCGACAGGAATTTTCGTTATTTAGGATGACGAAATCGCCCTGTATATTTATGTTACGCCACGAATACGAGAAATCTGCCGTACCCATAGCGGTTCCATCGGATTTAAACATGCTCAAACGGCTCTCACTTCCGCCCTCGGTGTTGTCCGAGATGACCGCCACATAGTCCTTCGACCATGCCACGCCGCGGACTTCCCCGTCGATCTCCGCCTGGCGCACCAGCGCCGGGCTTGTTACATTTTCCAAAGAGAAAAATGCCACCTGATCATCCGCAAATGCACACGCGTGATCCTCGTCGAGGAACCGGACGCGCGGACAGATGCTGTCTCCCAGCTCATCAAAACCTCCGACCAGACGGTCTGGATAATTCTTTCCATATTCGGAGAAATTGTAAAATACAATCCGGTTTTTGAGTGCCCCGTCCTGCAGATACAGGTCGGAAAGCATGACCTGCGTACCATCCGGCGATAAGGAAACGTCCATCAGGTAACCATTTCCCGACATAACCGTCTTGATCGCCCAGTCAAGCTCGCTGCCGTCTTTCTTGAAAAAGGTCACATACGAAGCATTGCTGTCCTCCACCAGAGCCGCCACGATGCCGTATGCCGATACGCTGACGCGCAGGATCGGCAGAAGCGTCGTCGCCTGTCCCTGGCTTCCGGTCTTGTCCACAATATAAATATCATTGCCCTGCTGGTCCCCGATCACGGCATAATCGCCGTTGACATAGCAGATCGGTGATTTCAGCTCATAACTCATCGACCAGACCGCCTTGCCGGACTTATCCAGATAGGAAGCTCCGTCCTTCGTGTATTTCAGGACATTTTCCCCAAACGGTACAAATTCCGTCGTGCTGCTCTCACTCGCCGCAATCTCTTTTTCCCACGCCACCGTATAGTCCGTGTAGGCATGGTTATCTTTATAATACATAAAACCAGCCGCCAAAAGCGCCGCGATTAACACCGCCGTCAGCACCCTGCGGAGACGTTTCCGTCTGGAATGGCGCTCGGCTTTCTCCGCCACCTCTTCCTCATTTTCCCCGTGGCTTATGCCCCGGCGGGGAAACATATCCTGCGTGGCGGTGTCGATCACACGCCCTCTCAGCTGCTTTTTCTTCTGTTCCCGTTCAATCGGGTTCATCTCACTCATTTTTTTATCTCCTGTAGCTGGACTGCCATCTTGATTATACACTATTTTAGATGGTTTGGCATTATCTTTTTGCTATTCTCCGGACACATCCGGCAGCACCAGCGTCTGCCCTGCGATAATGCGGTTTTCATCGGTCAGATGGTTGACCGCAAGGATATCGTCCAGATGACGGATATTGCCATAAAGCTTAAAACAGATCCCATAGAGCGTCTCCCCGTCCCCGACCGTGTACGTGCCGCCGGGCTTCAAGTTTGTGACCGGATAGTCCTGTCCCGCCGTCGAATTGCCGCCCGGATTCGGCAGGTCGCGCTGTGCCTCCGGCTCCGGCAAAATGTACGGGGCTTTCGTCTCCGCCATTTTTCCGTCCTCTTCGCTCTGCCCACCGGAAGCCTGTCCATTCTGTCTGCCTGCTATGGCAGTGCCCTCTGTATCTCCATCCGCCGCGCTCTCAAGTGTCCATTTATGCGCCTGTCCTCCGTTTTCCGCTGTTGTTCCGTCTGCATCCACATCGCCGCTCTCAAGCGGCGTCACACTGCCGCGGAGCTGTTCCACCGTGACCGCCTCTTTCCCGTCCGCAGTGCCCCGCACACCATCCGGGAGGACGGATACCAGCACACTCTCCATCTCGCGCATTTTCTGGTAATTGCCGAAAAGCACCACGCCGCCGGCAAGCACTGCGACCGAAAGCACGCCGCACAGCGTCCCCAGCGCCCGGATCGTCCCGTAACGCGACGCCGCCTCCTGCTGCCGCTCTTCCATCCGGTTACGGAAATCGCGGATCACCCGATCGCCGGTGCCTGTCTCCACCCGGCGGGCGTCCTTCCGCAGAATCATATAGTCCTGCATCATCTGGTTTTTCTCGTAGTATATATGATATCCTTTCAAACGGTAAAACCCGTCCTCCGACATCACATAGTATGCCGCCTCACCGTCCACGCCGCTGTTTATGTACATAAGCTGGTTTTTCCCACCGAAATACTGCTTGTGCAGCCGCCAGTAGGTCAGGGGACTTAACATACACCCCGGCGCGCCGCAGATAAACCACCCCTGCACGGTCTTTTTCGGAAATGTCTCCTCCATCCGCTGGTATGCCTTTTTCCATGCCGCCTCCGAAAAGACAATCTTCTCCCCGGACGGCACAACCTCCTCCATCTCCAGCGCCCCGTCCACAAAGAGGCACGGAACCTCCTGCTGTGGATCCGAATTTCCGAGCAGCAGCCCGACCCGGAGTCCCGGTCCGCCGGATGGATATACCTGTTTCAAATACGTGTTTACATAATCCTCCACATACAACCGGACCACCTCATCCCGCTCGCCGATCTGCCGGATATTTTTCGGCAGTTCTGCGCGGGAACCAGAATATTCTCCCATATGTTCACCCCGCTATGATAGATTCTCCTGAAACCGGGTCTGTACTTGCTTCCATGATTTGATTGCTGCACCGCGCAGCATTTTCAGTGCTGAAAATACCTGCACAAATACAGTAACATGATTTTCCGTAATTTCAGGAGTATGATGAATTTCTTTCCGCCTATCATAACGCCGATTGCATGCAAAATTTGTCAAACGGAGGCAGCATCCAGGCAGAAATTTTCGACAAGCCCGATCCCCGCGCTGATGCAGTCTGCCAGCTGCATGACGAGTGCCAGGCGGATACTCTGCAGCATCATCGGATCGTAATGGCTGCAGCCCGCCACGATCCCGGTGATAAAGAGATCTCCGACCGCGTGAAGCTCCTTGCAGACGCCAAGCCCCGGCTTTAAAGCCCCACGCCCCAGCGTGACATAGCCGACGTGGCTTTCATCGCCAACCGAGGCATCGACCGCCACCACCAGCGCATCCGGGTACCCATTTTTTAAAACCTGCACGTAATGTTCCAGGTTCATCGCGTGCACGGGGCGATCAAGTGTTCCGAATACCAGCGTACCGCGCCGCCGTTCCTGTTTGAGTTTATATCCGATCAACGGTCCCAGACTGTCTCCGGTCGAGCGATCCGTGCCGATGCAGAGGAAAACCAGTTTCTTTTTATGCCTTTGGGTCATTTCTTCCTGAATCAGCCCACTTAACTGCCCTGCCAGCTCTCCCACCGCGTCCCGGCGGGCTGAATTGTAGTAATATATCTCCGGACTGCCACCGAACCGGCTGCGTCCCCGTCTGTTCATCTCCCACACCGTCCTGTTTTCTCCCTGCCTGTTGGACAGGGGTTGTTTTACCTTTATTATAGGCGGGGTGGCAGGAAATTATGCGAAAATTGAAGGATATATACACGGACGAAAAAAGATGTGACAGAAGGCAGCTTTACAGCGCCCGGTGTCACATCTTTTTTCTGGTTGTTCCTATATCTAATTATTTATTTTTATGAAATAATTTCCACAGTTTACTTTCCGCCGCGTTCGCGGTACTCTGCGATGACCTCGCTTAAATTAACGGCTGTGCTGTTATCCAGAATATGTTTTAGCGCGTCCAACTTTTCTGGATTCAGAAATTCCTTGCCTAAGTAGCACTCGTAGGTATCTGTGATAAAGATTCTCTTTTCCTTGATTACCGTCTCGGTATAGTGCAGGCGGCTCTCGACCTCCTGATGGCCTTCTTTGAGTTGTTCGAGCTTTGCACGGCTGTTGCTGGTGATCTCATCGGTCAGGATGGTTTTTGTCACATTTTCGAAGGTGTTTAATGCGTCCTTTTTCTTCTTCGCCGTCTCCTCCAGATCCTGCTCCATCTGGGAGATCTCATCGTCGTATTTTTCCAGATCGTAGAGCGCTTCACTGCGATCCCGACGGATCGAGGAGGTGATCACCGCGATCTTGCGGTTGTTCGCCGCGATCAGACTGCGGATCGAACGTCCTTCCTGCAGCGCCGCCAGATGGCGATCCTTCGTCCAGTTTCCAATCAGGATATACAGTCCGCCAAAAACAACCACATCCACGCCGTAGATCATCGCCAGGTATAAAGTCTTCTGTTCTGGAAGCAGCTTGTAGATGCCGCACGGGATCAACAGGAAACAGATCGCAAAGGTAATCAACACCGTCAGAAATTCTTTGAATCCCCTCGGAAAATACAGCGCATAGTACAGTGGGCTTTTGCAGACAAATGGAACACGATCCGACTGGAACAGCGTCCGCATCCGCACGGCAAGCTCTCGGTTGTGCGCGTGAAGCTCCTGCGTTTCTTCCTTAATCCGCTCCTTGATGCCCTGGTTTTTCGCCTTTTCGCGGCGTGTCCGCGTGCGTTTCAGCTTATCCTGCAGCTTCCCAAGCTCATCGTCATAGCTTTTTTCAATCTCATCCCGGCGCTTTTTCACGGTCGAATTCACGGCATCCGCCACCGCTTTCCGCTCCGTCTCCAGCACGCGCAGACGCTTTTTCTCTTCCTGAGCAAGCGTCTCCTCCTGTTTTTCAAACTCCGCCAGCTCCACCACTGCCTGTCTGGCGTCTTCCAGAAATGTTTTCACATCCGTTATCGCCTGTGCCATCTCGCCCCTCCCGGTCTTTGTCTTTTTGTAACGGCTGCCTGCCCTTTATTCTTCCAGCACCTGTATCTCCAGATAATCGAAATCGATGCTCTCGATAAAGTTGTCCTGGGTAAAACGCGCCTTATCGTGACGTTTGAACTCCTCGATCGTCTTATCCAGCCAGACCGGATGCCCCAGATCAAAGGCATAGCAAATCTGGTCGATCGCGTCAAACACCATCGCCGTTCTCGACATTGTATAATCACCGTTGCTGATCACAATATCCCTAAGCATCCGGTTTTCCTTCATCATTTTTCCCCAAAGACGAAACATCCTGCCGTTCCTTTCCCGCTGTCAAATTTCATTTTTACCGTGTCCGGATGTTCTCTCCGGACATCTTTTCTCACAATCTTATGTCCAGTATATCAGCTTTTTTAAGAGTTGACAAGGCGGGGCTTTTCGGCAAAATTCACTGCCACTGTGTCATCGTGCAGCACTTCCCATTTTCAAAAGAAACTGCAGATCTTCCTCAATCCCCCGCACATTTCCAGAAACGTCCATCGCATACTCCATGACCCACTCGGCATCCGGCGTCGCCTGCTTTGCCAATTTTAAAAAGCAGTCAAAATCAAGTGTTCCCTCATGAATCCTCTGATGGCTGTCGTGGACACCGTCGTTGTTGTGGAGATGGTACGCCACAATCTGGTCCGCCAGCGCGTTTACGACCCGCTTAAGCGACCAGCCGTTCGCCCAGGCGTGCCCGATGTCGATGAGCACCGCATACTGTTCCCGGCGGCACAGATCGATAAATTCCTGCTCATCGAAGAGACGGTTTCCGCGCTCCAGAACTCCGGCATTCTCCACGACCACCTGGGTTCCCGCCTCCTCACACAGCTGTTTCACGGTGTAATAATTTTCACAGGAAACACGGACGCGGTCTTCCTTCTCGCCCGGTATGATGCGGCAGTTGTTGTGATGATAAACGAGATATTTGCTTGAAAGCTCTTTCGCATACGAAAGCGTCTTTTCAAGCAGCTCCATCGTGCGCGCATACTCTACAGTCCCCTCCGCTGCCGAATGCTCTGCCTGATAATATGGACCATGGAAGCTGACCGGGACTTCCTTTAAGAGCGGCATGGCGTCCCGCAGGTTCTTCTCAAAGCATTCCTCATGAAACATCGGAAACACCTCGACTCCCACCTGTCCAGGAAACCGTTTGAGATACGGAAGAACCTGACCGAACTCGCTGCCTTTATACATATTAGTGCTGATAAGAATTTTTCTCATGATTGCATGTCTCCTCTTCAAAATATACGTTCATAATCTTGTTTTGAAAACACTTTTTTCGCTCTATTATCTCTATTCTTACTGGGCGATCGCCTTTTCCAATTTCGGCACCGCCAGCTTTTCCTGTGCGCGGATCACCATCTCCGGGTAACCGAGCGATTTCTCCGTCCCGCGGTCAAACAGATGCAGCTTTTCCGTCTCCACATGGATGTATACCTTCTCACCCGGCTGTGGAATCTCGCCCTCGCGGATGGCAATCAGCTCGTTCTTGTCTCCCTCGACCTGAATATAAACACCGTACCGGTTTCCGTAATCCTCCACGTAACGGACCATGCCCTCGATCGACCGCTCCTGCGGGGTGCGGCTCATCATCACGTGTTCCGGGCGGACACCGGCGTACAGCAGTCCCGACGGGCACTGCGCGGCGATCCGCTGCCAGATACCCGGAAGTTCTACCTTCTGCTTCCCGATGACAAGCGCCCCGTTATGATATTCCGCCTCCACGATATTCATGGACGGCGAACCGATAAACTTCGCACAGAACACGCTTGCCGGACGATTGTACACGTGTGACGGGGTATCGAGCATTTCCATCTTGCCCCGGTACATGAGCGCGATCCGATCGCCAACCGTCATCGCCTCGATCTGGTCGTGCGTAACGTAGACTAACGTCGGGTGGTACATTTCATGGATTTTTACCAGTTCTTTTCTCGCACGCATCCTAAGCTGTGCATCCAGGTTTGACAGCGGCTCGTCCAGAAGGAAATAGTCGGCGCGCTTTACCACGGCTCTCGCCAATGCCACTCTCTGGCGCTGTCCGCCGGAAAGCTCCTTCGGCTTCCGATCCTCCAGCCCTTCCAGTTCCAGCATTTTGAGGACTTCTTTTAAGCGCGCATCGATCTCGTTCTCATCCATCTTGTGCGCTTTTAAACCATATATGATATTATTCTTGACGCTCATATGCGGAAACAGCGCATAGTTTTGAAACACCATCGAGACACCGCGCTCGCCGCACGGCACATCATTTACCACCTGGTCGCGCATCCACAGGTTTCCGGCGGTCACATTTTCCAGTCCCGCAATCATGCGAAGTGTCGTCGATTTTCCACAGCCGGACGGACCTAATAAAATCAGGCGTTCGCCCTCCTTTACCTCCATGCAGAGGTCCTCCACGACCACATTTTTGCCATACGCTTTTTTAACATTTTCAAATACAATATTTTTCATTGAATTAATCTATCCCTTTCTTATGTCCAGCGCAATCTCCCATTATCCCTTCAATCCAGACGCCGCAAATGTATTGATGATATAGCGCTGGAAAATGATATACAGTACCAGCGGAATCAGCATCGTGAGCACCGACACCGCCATCGCCATCGTAAATTCCGTACCGCCCTCGGCGCTGATGTACATCTGCAATGCCAGCGACAGCGTATAATTTTCCTTGGATTTTAAGATCAGCACCGGCCACACATATTCATTCCACGAATTGATAAAGAAAATGATGCCGGTGGAAATGATGGACGGACGCACCAGCGGAATCACAATGTCGCGCATGATTTTCATGTGCCGGATATTTTCCATCCGTGCCGCCTCAATGAGTGCCAGCGGGATTCCACGCATTGCCTGGCGCAGCAGGAAAATTCCCAGCACATCCGCCAGCTGCGGCAGTGCGACGCCCCAGATACGATCGCGCAGACCGATTTTAGAGATCAGAAGATAATTTGGAATCATCGTGACCGTAAACGGGATGAACAGCGTACTTAACATAATAAAATACAAAAATCCTTTTCCCTTAAACCGGAAATAGACGAACGCATACGCCGCCAGAAGTCCCGTGATTGTCTTAAAAATCGTGACCGTCGATGCGATCAGAAACGTATTCAGCGTGATTTTCACAAACGGCAGTTTGTCAAATACATGCCGATAATTTTCCAGCGTCGGATGCAGCGGAATCACCTGAAAAACCGTGTTGAACGCCTCCTGCATCGTCTTGAAAGAGTTGGAAATTGCAAATACGATCGGCATCAGAAGGAGGAAAACGACCACCACCAGAAACAGATGCCAGCCGATCTGTCTGTCTTTAGTTTTCATAGTAAACCCCCTTTTCTACAAACCGGAATTCCAGCACCAAAAGAATGATAAAGAGTGCCATCGTCATGACCGATACCGCCGAGGAAGTTCCTGTTTTATAGAGTGTAAACGCCTCATGGTACGACATATAAATCAGGTTCGAACTGGCATAGTTCGGTCCTCCCTGTGTGACGACCTTGATCGGCGTGAACACATACTGGAGTCCCTGCACGATCGTCGTAATAAACACATAGATTCCAGTTGCAGAACTCATCGGCACGACGATATCCTTAAAAATCTTCCACATCGGCACATTTTCCAGACGCGCCGCCTCGATGACCTCCATTGAGACACCGGAGACGCCCGCTAGGATGTTGATGAAATTGTAGCCAAACGTCTTCCAGGTCGTGATAATACAGAGTACCGCGATGACCCAGCCCTCCGTTTTCGACCAAAACGGCAGTTTCAGCCCAAACCAGCCTGCCACAATCGCGACCGGACCCGAAATCGGATTCAGAATCCATGTATACAGAATCGAGCCGACGACCAGCGAAATCACACTCGGCAGGAAAAAGACCGCCTTGTAAAAACTCTGTCCCTTTTTGATGACGCACGAAAGAATGAATGATAAAATGTACGGCATCACAAAGTTAAACACCAGAAGAATCACGATGTACCAGAATGTATTGCCAAAGATTTTCCATGTATTCGGATCCTTCAAAACGGAAATATAATTCCCCAGTCCCACAAACTTCTTGACCGGCTTTACCATGTTCCACTCAAAAAAACTCAAATACAGCGTGTAAAAAAGCGGATAAAACATAAATACCGCAAACATGACGAGCGACGGCAGCAAAAAAACATATCCAAGCGCTGCCTGTTTTTTGTCCTCCCGATTCAAACTATTTCCTCCATTCCAATGCATTTTATGAAGGGGCTGCCGCCAAACAGCTCTTTCGCGCTCCGGCCGCTTCCTGCGTCTTATCTGCACGCAGTCCATTCTGCCAAAACACGTTCTGCTATTCCGCAACAACCCCATTCTCATTTCTGTCCTAAATTTTGTAATGATTTTTCTGCCACCCGAAAGCCGTTCCAAGCGTCAGGCTGCCTGTCCCTACTGTGCATCCAGCAGCTGGTTGATCGCATCCTGTGTGCTCGTCATACCATCTTTCGCAGATACCTGACCGCCCAGAATCTGGTCTCTCATATCCAGAAGAAGCTGCTCTGCCTCAAGGCCTGCATCGCCCGGGAATGCGGTCCATGATACAACGCCGTCCATCTGCTCAATCGCTGCATTCATCATTGTGTTCTCAGCCAGAAAATCTTTCAATCCATTTTCTGCCTCTGCCACATCTTTTCTCGGCGGTACATAACCGGTTCCCTCGGTCCATGCTGCCATTGATTCTACGCTGTAAAGATACTTTTCAAACTCCCATGCCGCCTGAATCTGCTCGTCGCTCTGCGCGGTGATGGCTAAGAAACAGCCGCCTGCCGGAACCTTGCGCTCCTTGTCGTTCCACAGCGGGGATTTCACGGTTGCTACGTCAAACTGTGCCCCCTTCTGTACGGAAGCGCGTCTCGCAATGGTGGTGTAGAGCATCGCGCAGTTGCCGTCGATAAAGCTCTGGCAGCCCTCTTCCCATGAAACATGAAGGGCAGAACCATCTTTTACCATATCCTGCATCATCTGCATTGCCGCAATGCCGTCCTCGGTTGCAAAGCTTGCTTTTTTCTTGCCGGATGCATCCGCAGTCAACATATCCGCTCCCGCGCTCTCAACCAATGCCTGCTGCGCCCAGAAGTCTGCCGGTTCCTGCATATAGAAACCATATTTTCCTGTCTTCTCTTTGACTGCCTCGGCAAATTCCTGTACTTCCTGCCAGGTCTCCGGTCCATCTTCGGAAAGGCCCGCTTCTTTTAAGAGATCTTTATTGATGTAGAGAACCGGGCTGCTTAAGGAGTACGGGATTCCGACCTGCTCGCCGTTGCTGTTGACCGCCAGGTCTAAGACATTTGGAAGGAAATTGTCGGTTAAGAAATTTGCATCCTCGCTGTCGAATTTATCAATCGCATCCTGCGGCGCCACATAGTCAAAGTTATTGGAGAAATAATCCAGAAATGCCCAGCCAATCTGAACAAGCGCCGGTGTATTTCCGGTCGCCGCTTCCGCCTGCAGATTCTGCATCAGACCTTTGTACATATCCGGGTTGTATTTCGCTACTACCTCGATGTGATCATTTTCCTCATTAAATTTCTTTACCAGATCGTCTACGACCAGACCTCCCTGGGTTTCTGCGTTACAGTGCCAGTATTCAATCACCGTTTTATCGCCGGATGCCGCCTTCTCTGCCCCGCTCTCTCCGGACGCGCTCTGTGTGTCGCTGCTTCCTGTCGCCGAGCTGGATGCCTGGCTGCATCCTGCCATCAATGTCATCGTGCCTGCCATCGCAAGCGCCATCAGACGTCTCATACTTACCTTCATTCGTTCTCCTCCTGCTGCGGTGTCCCATCTCCCAGTCTGTCTTACCTTGGAACCAGCCATCTATGTCAAAATCGTGATCGGGAGTCCTTTGCCGCGCTTCTCTTCTGTCAAATCACTTGTGCTGTGTCCAGATTCTATCTTAAAGATGGTTTGTAAAATGCAGGAGGTGATTTATGTAAAAATTATCTATAATTTTTGAAAATTGTTTTTTCGAGGTTCTGCGGCATAAAAGAATGTGCCTTTTTGTGTAATGGGGAATTCCAAGGAATTTCCTATTACACAAAAAAACGCCTCTATCAGTTTTTGCTGATAAAAGCGTTTTTTATTCTATGTTCCGTTTTCTATGTTTATATCCGGGCTGCAGTTTCCTTCATGGAACATGCCGGAGAGAATGCCGCAGAACGCATACTTTTTTATATGTCCGCCCCCTACAGTCTCTTAAGCAGCGCCTCTCTCGCTTCCTCATAGCCCGGTTTGCCAAGCAGTGCAAACATATTTTTCTTATAGCTCTCTACGCCCGGCTGGTTGAATGGATTGACACCCAGAAGGTATCCGCTGACGCCGCAGGCAAATTCAAAGAAATAGAAGAGCTGTCCCAAGCTGTATGCATCCATCGCCGGGATCGTCACTTTCAGGTTCGGCACACTGCCGTCGGTATGTGCCAGAATCGTGCCGTTCATCGCACTCTTGTTGACGAAATCCACGCTCTTGCCAGCCAGATAGTTCATACCGTCCGTGTCAACATCTTCTTTCTTCAAAATGATCTCCGCCGGAGATTCAGCCACTTCCAGAACTGTCTCAAACATGATTCTCGCGCCATCCTGGATGAACTGACCCATCGAATGAAGATCGGTCGTTAAATCAACCGCTGCCGGGAAAATACCTTTCTGATCCTTGCCCTCGCTCTCGCCGTAGAGCTGTTTCCACCACTCCGATACATAGTGCAGGCTCGGCTCATAGTTTGCCACAATCTCGACCTGTTTGCCCTTCCGGAGCAGAATGTTGCGGACCGCCGCATATAACAGAGCAGAATTCTTCTCAAACGGAGTCTCCAGTGCATTCTTTCTCGCGTCTGCCGCGCCCTGCATCAACGCATCTATATCCGCGCCGCTGACCGCGATCGGAAGCAGACCGACTGCCGTCAGGACGGAGAAACGACCGCCAACATCATCCGGAACCACGAAGGACTCGTAGCCCTCTTCATTTGCCAGATTCTTGAGTGCGCCCCGCGCCCGGTCTGTCGTCGCGTAGATTCGCTTGTTTGCCTCTTCTTTACCATATTTCTCAATCAGCATCTCCTTAAATACACGGAATGCGATCGCCGGCTCCGTTGTCGTACCGGACTTGGAAATAATATTGATAGAGAAATCTTTTCCATCGACCAAATCCATCAGATCATGGATGTATTTGCTGCTAATGCTGTTGCCAACAAAGTAAATCTCCGGTGTTTTTCTTTTTTCTTTCGGAAGATTATTGTAAAAACTATGGGACAGGAACTCGATCGCCGCTCTTGCGCCCAGATACGAACCGCCGATACCGATTACCAGCAGGACATCGGAATCCTTCTGAATCTTCTCCGCAGCTTTTTTGATGCGTCCGAACTCTTCCTTATCATAGTCCACCGGAAGGTCGATCCATCCAAGAAAATCATTGCCCGCGCCGGTCTTTTCTACCAGCGTCTCTCTTGCCGCCTGCACGCCCGCCTTGATACCGGCGATCTCTTCCTCATGAATAAATGCAGCTGCTTTTGAATAATCAAAGATCACATCTTTTTCCATACGTTTTCTCTCCTTTGCATTTCAGCCGTCCGCAGGCGGCGTGATTACTTTGTCAAAAACTTAACTTATCCTTATTATAGCAATCTGGACACCCATGTGCAACCGGTTTTCAGTTGGATTCATCATTTACAATCCCGATAAATACTCCCTCATAATATCTCCTAGGACCTGCGCCTCCTCGCGGCTCAAACCTTTCATCCAGTCACCTGCATTTGCCTCTCCATTTCGTGTTTCCCGCGTATCCCGGCTTGCTGCAATCTGAGCGAGGCTCTGCTTCAAATACTCCATTTCCTTGTCGCTGGGACGCTCCTTTGCTTCCTGCCTGGGACCCGTATTGTTTCCCGTTTCATTTCCTGATACCATCCGGCGATCCGCAAGATGCCCATCTGTCTCATGCTTGTCCCGTTCCTCCGATTCGCACGGTGCAGTGCGAACTGCCCGCATCAGATTCTGTGCCCGTGCATCCCGCTCACGGAACGGATTCACTCTCATCTCTGTCCGCGATTTTCCTTTTTCAAACTCCGTTTCTCCCAGATCCCGATTATTCGTTTCTGCGCCATCCCGACTGCTCACACCGCGCTCTGCCCGCAAAGCACTCTGCAGCCGTTTCGGCATTTCCCGCACATTCGAGTCCGCGCCAGCAATTCCGCCGGATACTCCAGAAACTCCTGACATTTCCTGTCCGCGCGTCTCCTTCTCACGTGCCGCCCGAAGGAACACCGAATTATCCACATACTCCAAAAGCGCCGTTTCCAGCCGCTGCTGTTTCTGGTCAATCTGGAAACAGCTCTCGATAAATGCCAGAAACAGACCACTCATGACAGCTGCCGATGCATACAGCACAATATAGCTTGCATCCAGCTCATACCAGTACGCCAGAAATGCCTCCGCTGCTCCGGTCAGAAGCCCTAAAAGCACCATTTCCATTGACACGCCGTTCCACGCATCCAGCGAAATATGTAAAAATGAAAATCCGTCAATCTGCTTGTCCAGATATGCCTGCGTGTTCACGATGTTCTGTCCCAGGCGGCAGGTATTTTCCAACCGCTGCTTCAGATTTTGAAGATTCTTGTTCCGGGTCATCGCCATGTTGTCAGTTTCTTTTAATAATCTTTTGTAGAGGCTCCGTGTAATCAACTTGCTGACAAATCCGATCATTCCGATCGCCGCAAGAACGGACAGCGCTTTTCCAGTTTGTAAAAATTCCAGCATAAAAAAGCTCCCCTTTCTCTACTTCCGGATCACTTCCGGATGGCTTGCCACAGGTCAGGTTTAGGCGCTTCGCAGTTTGTCTCTTGCAATTTGCTTTTTACAATCTGCTTTTCACATTCTGCTTTTCACATTCTGCTTTTCACATTCTGCTTTTTGCGCCCTGTCAAATCCCGCCTGCATCGTGGCTTTATTATAGCCGCCGAAAGAGTCTTTGTGAAGATGAGAAAGGGGAAAATCGTTCGTCAAATTCTGCCTTAATTCGATTTTAAATAGGTATTAATAATGCGTATCATGCAAAATTTCGGGTTATTAAAAATTCTGTCTGTGAATCATATCTATGACTCATTACGCCTCATACCGGGACGCCATTTCAAGCAGTAGGTTTACCGAATGCTTGATCGCCTGCGCCTCAAACGCCGCATAGTCCATACCTGCGCTGTCATCCGCCTTATCTGAAATGGCACGGATAATCAGGAACGGGATTCCGTTTAAATATGCCGCCTGTGCGATCGCTGCGCCCTCCATCTCGGTACAGCTTGCGCTAAACTGCTCGATCAGCCACTCCTTTTTTGCCTTATCCGAGATAAACTGATCGCCGCTTACCACGCGTCCCGGAAATGCCTGAATCTCCGGATTGACCTTCTGGTTGCACTCAATCGCCAGCTCGCGCAGCTTCTCATCCGCCTCAAATGCAAAGGTATCTACTCGCGGAATCTGTCCGATCCGGTATCCAAATCCGCTCGCATCCATATCATGCTGCACCGCATCCGTCGATACAACGATATCGCCAATGTTGATCTCTGCACGCAGGGAACCGGCGATACCTGTGTTCACAATCGCGCTGATATGGAACCGATCCGCCAGAATCTGACTGCACATACCTGCATTTACCTTACCGATACCAGAGCGAACCACAACTGCGTCCTTTCCGCCCAGTTTGCCTTGATAAAAATCCATACCGGCTACGCTTGTCACGGTAACATCCGTCATTTTCTCCTTGATCTGAGCCACCTCTTCATCCATCGCTCCGATGATTCCTAACATCTGTTTATCCTCCTGTTTTTTCTAAATGTACTCTCGGAATCTTTCTGTGCTTGATTTTGTGAGATAATTTTTTGTCAGTTGCGCCCAAATTTCTGAAGCGTTGGCGTTGCGTCCGCCTCTGAAATTCGGGTGCAGCTGGCGGAAAATAAGCCGCAAAAGCAAGTGCAGAAAAGACTCCGAGCGTACATTCTATTATTCATCCTTCTATTCTTTTTAACACGACCGTATCGTCACAGTTCACACGTTGTACAAATTCCTGCTGCCACCATGTTTTCTTACGGCACTTTCGATTCCAAAAGTGCCTACCTATGAACAGTTACACCGTATCTTCTCAAAAGAAAGTATACTGGATTTTTGTTATCTTGACAACACCTTTACTGGCAGACTATAATCATTTTACTGCGGTGGATTCCCGCCACAGCAGATTAAAACACATACCATTTTGAGGAGGTTTTACCATGACATACAAGACAAAGGGAGTCTGTTCCCGTGAGATTAATTTTGAAGTAGAAGATAATAAAGTAAAGAATGTGCAGTTCGTCGGCGGCTGCTCCGGCAACACACAGGGCGTTGCCCGCCTGATCGATGGCATGGATATTGACGAGGCAATCTCCCGCATCGAAGGCATCCAGTGCGGCTTCCGCCCAACTTCCTGCCCGGATCAGCTGGCACAGGCGTTGAAGGAGTATAAAGCGAACGTGAAATAGGAATTTTTGAGGAGATTCTTTCACGCCTGTTGGCATAATGAAAAACCGTTTAAGAACCCCCACCTGAAAACATCTGGAATTTTGAATCAGAAATTCCTGGATGGTTGCAGGTGGGGGTATTTATGTGATCGCTTTTTTCATACTATTTCGTGTTGCAAATATAAATTTAGTAACACTGTCCCCGTTTAGAATTAGTCGCCGTATTCGGTGATTTTGATTCCCTCTGTTTTTGTCATAAAGGACTGTCCCTTTCCATTTGACTCTACATAATGAACGCCAACTACTCTATAATAATATCCTGTTTTCTGGTTTTTCACTGTAAAATCATTCGACATTCCTGATAAATCTTCCGTTGGAAAATCCTCTTTGCTAGCATCATATATATATCTAGAAACTTCTACCCATTTACCATCCTCTTCTCTTTGCAGAACTGCAATATTTTTTATTTTATCACACTCTACATGAGCTACTGTCTGAATAAGGATTCCAATATCTCCTTTTCCTAAATTACTAATTCTTGTTAATGCCGTATCAATAATACTTCCCCTTGGTTCTATCCCCCTCGCAATTCCCTCCGAAACATTTTCATTTAATAAACAAGCATTGCTATAATCCGCCTCTTCAACCGAAACTCCATTAATATACTGTGTGTCTGCTGCATAAACTTGCATCATACTTGCAGCTATAATCATTCCTGCACATATCAGTGTATATAATTTTTTTCTCATATAAAATTTCCCCCTAATAATTTTCTAAAAATAAATTTTCAACAATCTTTTTAAACTCTTTTTTAGGAATTATCCCCGAAATTTGATAGTATGTATCCCCTTTTACAATATTAGCACTATATTCAAATTTCCCATCTGAAAGCTCTGATTTTTCAAAATAAATATTTTCTTTTAACAAATCATTATAAATATACTCTTCTTTTTTTCTATCAGATATAACATTTGTAGAATTACCAGTACCACCTACTTCTTCTAATATCTTTACACGATATTTTTCATAAGAAAAATACATTATAACCCACGTTTCTCCTATATCTGCTTTTACATACTTCATCTTTTTAGGCATATACGCAAGTTTCAACGGACGAACCTTTGTTTTTTTAGTTATTTCTATATATGCTTTATCTAATTCATCCTCTCCAGGAATAGCCTCAACATTATTTAAGACAATCTCATTCCGTACACTGTCCTTCTCCCGCACCACATACCGATACTCCCTCTTCACCCCAACCGAAATCCCCATCGCCACAACCATCACTGCGATAGCGGCGGCAGCTACAGAGACTTTTACAATCGATTTCAACCGGCGTGGTTTGCGAGCTTCTTCGTGCAGTTTGACAATGTTCTCGCTGGATGATTCTTTTTCACTTTCCGGGCTTGTTCCCACCTCCGCTTCTAACTTTGCCATCAACCTCTCAAAGCCATCTTCTGATCCTGGAGGTATGTCGCTGTCTTTTACTTCCGTCTGTGCAAGGATAAAATCCTTCAACAGCTGATCTTCGCTGACTCCAAACGCTTCCTGCAGCAGGCGCTCTGCATCTTCTCCAGCTTTTTTTCCGCGCCGGCTTCTGCTCACTTTTTATCCCTCCTCTCTGTCCTCGTCCTAACTTTTAGGTTGACTTTTCTTTTTTTCCGTTTACTATACTAAATGTAACCCTTTGCGGGTATGATAAAGCATAAAAACAGTTGTTTTCAGGTTATGGTTGTCCCCTCACACCGTAACCAGCGGCTGATGTGTGGAGGAAACTACTATGAAAAAAATCATTCTGACCGGCGGTGGTACTGCAGGTCATGTTACACCGAATCTCGCCCTGCTTCCGGCACTGCGCGAGGAAGACTTTGAGATTCACTATATTGGTTCTTATAACGGCATTGAGCGCCGCCTGATCGAGGCAGCCAGCATCCCTTACGATGGAATCTCATCTGGAAAACTGCGCCGTTATTTTGACCTTAAGAATTTTTCAGATCCGCTTCGCGTTCTGAAAGGATACTTTGAGGCTCGCAAGCTTATGAAAAAATACAAACCGGATATCGTCTTTTCCAAAGGCGGTTTTGTCGCTGTTCCGGTCGTTCTGGCTGCCAAGCATTATAAAGTGCCTGTCATCATCCATGAATCCGATATGACCCCAGGACTGGCAAATAAAATCTGTATTCCAGCCGCTTCCAAGGTATGCTGCAACTTTCCGGAAACACTTAAATATCTTCCGGAAGATAAGGCGGTTCTGACCGGTTCCCCGATCCGTGAAGAGCTTCTGCACGGGGATCGTCTGGCGGGACTCCAGTACGCCCATCTTTCTGCCGATCGCCCAGTAATTCTGATCATCGGCGGAAGTCTCGGCTCCGTCACGGTCAATCAGGCTGTCCGCGGCATTCTTCCGCAGCTTCTGAAAACCTATCAGGTAATACATATCTGCGGAAAAGGCAATCTGGATGAGTCTCTCATCGGCACCGAAGGATATGTTCAGTATGAGTATGTGGATAAACCACTCCGCCATCTCTTTGCAGCGGCAGATCTGATCATCTCCCGCGCGGGCGCAAATTCCATCTGCGAAATTCTGGCACTCCGCAAACCGAACATTTTGATCCCTCTGTCGGCTGCTGCCAGCCGCGGCGACCAGATCTTAAATGCCAACTCCTTTGCAAAACAGGGATTCAGCACCGTTCTGGAAGAAGAAGTTTTAACCGCAGATACTCTCAGCCAGGCAATCGAAGAGACCTATAAAAATCGCCAGCAGTTCATTGATAAAATGTCTGAAAGCCACTTAAACAATGCTGTCAAAACCATCATGGGGCTGATTCATGATTGCGCACGCAGTTAGTAGCATTGCTACGTTTGTATAGTACAAGACTAAAACACTGAATATGTAAGCTTATCATCACATCGGACAGATTCGAAACGGCTCTGCTTCGATGTGATTTTTAAATATCAAACAGCTTTGCCCTCAACACGCGCTTCTGCAATTCTGCTTTTGCCCTGTAAAGACGTGTACAGCATACCGTTGATTTGATTTTCAAAACCGCACAGGCTTCTTCCGCCGTCAAGCCCTCCAAAACACGGAGAATCAAAACATCCCGCCAGTCCTTCTTCATAGATTTGACAATCTTCCATACGTTCCAATAGATATCCCTATCGATAACCTCCTGATCCAGAAGCTGAATTCCTATCTCCCCTTCCAAAAGAAGGTTCATAATCTCTTCTTCCGCATCCGGATCTTCCAGATGCAGCATCTCGCGGCGCCGCATCTGCCTCCGGTTATCGATCCACTTGCTCCGTAAAATGCGGATCAGTAAAACCAACTTTACTTTATGATCCAGATCTAACGAATAGCGCTTGTAATATTCAATGAAAGCTTCATGCACCATATCCTCAATGTCATCGTACCCTACTCCAATTCTATACGCATATTTCTTCAGCGGTACCAGGTACTCTCTGTAAAGCGCTTCAAAAAGCGCCATTTTTTCATTCTCATGGTGCATATCCAAACTCCTATCGCGTCAGTTCTTCGCGGATGGAGCTGCTAATTTCTGCCAGCTCTTCCGGCGTTGCTTTTCCTGGCGCCCATGTCACCATATCCGGTCCATTTTCATATCTCGGAATAATGTGTACATGGAAATGAAAAACAGTCTGTCCTGCGGATATGCCATTGTTCTGAACCACATTGAAACCCGTGCAGCCCAGTGCTTTCTTCATCGCCGCACCAATCTTTCCAGCTAATGGAAGAGCTTTGGCCGCAATCGCCGGATCCAGCTCACATAAATCTTTGAAATGCTGCTTCGGCAGAATCAGCGCATGTCCCTTCGATGCCGGTCCTAAATCCAGAATCACACGAAAATCTTCATCTTCATAAACCGTTGAGGATGGAATCTCTCCGCCAGCGATCTTACAAAAAATACATTCTTTGTCTGTCATGTCGGTCTCTCCTTCTCTCTATGCTTCTCCATTCACTGGAAAAGCGGTATTTTCTTTTGTCACTTGGCTTGAAACTTCCATGTCAAGTGCCTTTATTATAGCATATCCCCATGGCTTGTTCTATGTAAATTTGCAGAAACGCGAAATTGATGTACTTGCAAAATAATTCACATCAATTTCGTGTTTTTGGTTATTATTTCATATTTTCAGACAATTTATCGGTGTTCCCAAAATTTATATCCGACATCCGCCAAATAAATGGAATCCCCATTCCCCAAACTGACTGTTTCATTTGCCTGAAGCGGATAGCCATTGACCGATGTTCCATTGGTTGAATTGAGATCTGTCAGAATGTATACGCCCTCCTTCTGATCGATCCGCGCATGAAGACGGCTGACGGTCGGACGGTCAATACATGCGTCCGACAGCCCCGGATGTTTTCCAAGTGTAAATGGAATATAGGAAATCTGAATCACTGTTCCTCCGGCTTCCACCGGCTCTAAGCGCACCGTTCCTTCCCCATTCTTTGAGGCAGACAGAAGCGTAGTCCCCGCTTCTCTCGCCCGCTCTATCTGTGCTTCTTCTTCTCTTCGAAGTTCCTGCCGATAAGCTTCTTCACTCTCCGGATAGACCTGCCAGCGGTTTTCAGGCGTTGTCTGCTGCCAGTCTTGATATGATAGAGTCCCTTCTATCCCAGACCGTTCTTTCTTTTTCTGGATCACTTTCCTCTCACCATTCCGCACACGACTACTCTTTCCACCTCGTCCAGCTTCATTCGCCTGATCCACTTCCGTGCTTTCCTCTCTATCCTCTCCCTGACCTCGATTTTTCTTCCTGCCACCATATACCTGCCATTTTCTGCGGGCTGCCAACATCTCCCTCAAAAACACGATTCCCCCGATGCCGCCGCTGATTGCATACAGCCATACATCCATTTCTCCCGTCACGTACCAATACACAATGCCAGCTGCCACCGCGCTTCCAAGTACCTTTATCCACCTGTTCTGCCATTGTCCCTTTTGTTTTCCACCTGCCCTTTCAGACTTTTCCCCCACTTCATCTGAATTCTCTACCGACTCCAGGTTCTTTTTCGTCGTTTTCTCCTGATACAACGCTTCCTGCCTATATTTCCAATCCTTCCTGGCTGGCGTTTGAGTGTCAAAAGCCATTTTCCCAGATCCAGATTCCAACGTATCCCTCCGATTTTGCTCCGCTTCAAGCCACTCCTGCCGATCCGCCCACACTCCCGCCGTCTCAGGATCCCCCTCATCCTCGTTTCGTTTTTCTGCCGAAAAGATCCGATCTTCCCCCGAAAGCTGGCGCAGCAGATCTGCCGTTCCGTAATTCTCCCGAAGACTAATCTGGTACAGATTATAAGCTAATACAACAGCCTCCCGATCCTGATGATCCGCACGTTCCAGAAGATACCCCAGCAGTTTTGAGAGCGCCTGCGGCGCCTCTTCCCGATGCCCCGGAACCAGACATAATTCCACAGTAAAATGATCGGGTTCCAGATACAGATATTCCGGATCCAGCAAAAGCTGTTCCTCTTTTAACAGGTACTCTTCCACCCGCTTCAGAACCGCCAGCACACCAAGCAGAATCGACCGGAGTTCTTGTCCCGACAAGGTCCGCTTTTCCAACACCCGTCTAAGCGGCTGTCTCGACGTTATCTCATAATAATATTCTCTCGCCTCCTCCGTCTGGCGGACCCGGAACTTCAAAAGCCCTTCGATGGCATTCGCCGACAGCATCTGTACCGCATAGCCCGTTTCTTCCTCCGGCGCTTCGATTATCATATAATTATGATTCATTTCCCGGCTGTACCGAATCTCCATCCCGTATCCTCCATCACTCTGCATTTTCCAACACTGTCAGCAAACGGATCGCCCGCTCCGGCTCCTGTCCGCGCAGGGATATCTCCGTCTCTGTACTGCTCTTTACCCTTCCGTCCAAGTCTCCCCCATCTTCCCGGATCGTCAAAACTGCATCTCCGCACCGGAAGAATCCATGCAGGCGCTGTCCAGCTCTGCTGCTTATCTCCCCCACAGTCATTCCATCTCCCCGCAACGTTTTTTCCTCCCGATACAGGCACCATTCCATCGCCTCCTGCAGGACAAAACGCCCCGTAATCCTGCCATGCACCTCAAACACTCCATTTAACAGTGCCGCGATAAAAAAGAATGCAACCGCCATCACAAACGAGGCTTCCACCGTATAACTGGCAGAAACCTCCCGCTTCATCCAAGAGATGCTATCAGCATCCAAATCCACACCGGAAGCACACACGTCAGAAATGGCAACTTCTTTTTCCGCATTTTCTCCCATAGACCATTCCCCTTTCCGCCAAGCAGTGCCGTAAGCATCCAGACACCTCCTACCAGACTGCTCACAAATACAGCTCCCATCAAAAGTTCAAGCGTCCGCCATCCCCCCAGATAGCACCCAGTGATCAGAAAAAAGCAGCCATCTCCCAGTCCGACCGCACCTTTCGTCTGCCGCTCCATCCAGAACAAAAAAATCCCCGGCAGCATTCCCAAAAGCCATACCGTTATCTGCAACACACTTTTTTTCCAATCCCATCCATCTTTTATAATCGACAGCACACACCGTATCATCGTAAGCGCCATTCCTGCCGTTCCAAATCCATATAGCCAGCTTACGCGTATCCGTTTTCTATGAAAATCCTGCCAGGAAAAGACCATCAGAAAAAGGGAAAAAACAACCGCACAGAGGAAACATACTGCACTTTCCAAATCCATCCGCGTAAATCCCATGAAACTTATTCCTGCACTGTTTTCCATCACTCCGCCCTCTCACCCCTCCTTGATTCTTTCCGCCATCCGCACCTATCCACTTCCACAGTATGAACACACACCCATATATTCCACCTCTGATCGCCGCACCTTCTGCACATAATATGCCAATGACGAACAGTCCTGCTTTCCATGGTAAACCTCGCCGGACGGAAGAATATACACCATACCTCCCGCCGACACCGTCTTTCCACAGTATCTGCAAGCCTTATAACGGCATCCCCCGCTGTTTCTAAGCACCCCCGAAATTACATCTGCATACGCAGCCGCGGTGATCTGATTCGATATATAATGGCACGAAGGCGAGAGATGGTAGCGCGTACTGTCCCGCCCCACATAGACCCATTTTCCCTCCGGTTCTGAAGCGTTTTTCTCTGAGAAATACCCGCCTTCCGCCCCAATCCATCCCCGCTTCCGACTCCGGGAAGTAAGCGTCACATGGTCAAGCGCAAATACCGAGAATGGCAGCCGCACCTGATAGGAGGCGCGCAGGTCAATCCATTCTCCATCTTCCGATACGCGGCTGGCGCCACACTGGATATTGGACACTTTGTTCCCGCCCGCTGTCTGAATCTTCTCCTTTAAATATCCCTGCAGGATAAGCCCGGACGGAAGTTCTGACCAGCCCCCCGTTCCCTTTTCTCCTGCCTCTGCCGCTTTTCCCGCCTCCATTTCTGCCGGATGCACCGTATGGGATGTCCGATACACCTGCCATCCCAGTTCCCGCCCCGTCACTTCCAGCACCGTCTGCACCTTTCTCTGAGTATCCAGTATTTCCATCGGAACTGACAGGAGAATCACCGTAAACATAAACAATGTCAGACTAAGCGCCGCCTCAATCGTCAGGCTCGCACACAGGGAAGCAGAGGACAATGCCCTTTTCCAGGGTCGTTTTGTTACTTGGGCTCTATGCCGCCGAAGGACGGGTATCCCGACCGCACAGATACTTTCATTTATTCGTTTTGTTAGGTTAGTTGTCATCATCTTTTTTACTGGCTTTCTTTATGTACTTGGAGAGGCACATTCACTTGCATCATCTCCTGAAAAAGGACACTGTCCTCCACTCCCCTGTAATTGTGTTTAATATTCCTTCTGGGACGTTCTACGAAGCGGTATCAACGTTCCCTGTGCCGCATAGGACACACTTACCCCATACTGGCACTGATCCATCCGAAATCCCGGCTCTTTTTCTGAAATGCGGTTCTGAATCATATCCATCATCCGGTAACAGAAACGGCTCTTTCCCTGTATCAGGAAAAAGAGTTTCAGCCAGTCCTGGTAGTCCAGCCCTCTGTCGTCTGTCCCGTTTTTCAATGAAGGATCCGTCCCCGTTTCCAGAAAGATGGACGCGCCCTTTTCCGTCAGAGCAGAAAGCGAAATCTGCCACTCCCCCGGCTGTTTGAAAAAAGGAATTTTTCCGCCCGCCAGCAGAACCTTCACATCTGCCACCGACTCTGCAAACGCCCAGACTGTCATGATAAAGAAGGATGCCGCCGCCGTGATCGGTGTGATTCCCGCCAGCCCCGTGATTGCCAGCGCCAATGCTTCCGCCTCCGACCGTTTTTCAGAATCCGCATATAAAGCTGCCAGATTCACCGCCTCGCGCACAGCCAGAAGTTCATTGACGGTGCGTTTTAAATTTTCCCGCTCCGACGCATTTCCCTGTAAGAGATATTCCTGCTCATAATGGACACTTCCCGTCTTTTCCTGCCCGAACCGGGTAAAAAAATGCGCCGCATACGCATCTAAAAGAGCCCGTTCAAGCCCCGCCATCCAGACATCCCCAGCTGTCCCCCGCTTTCCGCTCTCTCCGTCTGCATACAATGCCGACGGAAATGCCTCGGTCGAAATCCATTTTTCTGAAATCACAGTTCCCGCCGGCACACAAAGACTCAGCAGATCCGTCCCCGACAGGCGGCTGACTGCTTCCAGCACATTCATTTTTTTCTTGTCTCGGACTGCCGGAACCCGGAAACGTCCATCCTTCTGAAAACCCGCTGTGATCGTCAGAACCGGCGCCCACAGCGCTTCCTCGTCCAGCTCATCGTCAGGCTCCCAATCATCGATATAATCCTGTATCTCCTTTCCTTTCCGGACTGCTTCTGCAACCACCTCTTCATTTCCGTGAGCCGTCTCTTCTGTCTTTTTTACCTCCTGGCGGCGCGCTCCATCCTCATCCAAATACGAACGATACCCCCGCATCTCCTCCTGTACCATGCCCCAGGAGGTTTCTTCCAGATCCGGCTGGGCTTCCTGCGCCCCTTGCTCCGATCCCTGCAGTTCTTTCGCAAGCCGGTCCGCCTGTTTTTCATACGCCGCAACCAGCCCCGGAATCTGCTTTAATTCTTTCTCTAAGCTTTCCGCCGATTGAAAGAACGAGCTTCCATCCGCCTGGCGAACCGCTGCCTCCATCTCCTCCAGATGTTTCTCCTGTTTTTGCAGGCAGGCTCCGATCGCCTCGATCGACTCTTCCAGACGCAGCACTTTTCTGCCATTTTCCTGATATCCTTCCGCAATTCCATGAACCGCCCTTGCTTCCGTCATCCGTTTTTCCATCTCAGGCAGTTCAGACTCCTCACTTTCCAGCGTCCAGACACCCACTTTCATATAATCGGTAACTTCCTTCGCAAAGAAATCCCCATTATGGCCGGTGATCGCATCCATCGCTTCGATCTGTGCCTTGCCGCCGCTGACCGGATAAAAGGGCGCTGCCGCCAGATATGTTTCCATCTGCGGCTCCATCTCCGCCGCCAGGCGCTCTTTATCCGCACATTCCAGCACAAAAATCCGGTATTTATCCCAAATCTCCCGGTGATAACAGCTCATCAGCGAATCCAGGGAGGAATTGAGCGCCATCTGCATATACCAGCCGCTTCCGGCTGCCCGGGCGGACTCAAACAGCCCGCCCATCAGCGCACAGATACAGGTCAGAATCAAACTTAGGAAAACTGTGATCCCCCCGCAAACGTCCATTTCTGCTTCAACGTGCCGTTCTGCCCGGATCAATATACCTCCTTCGACTTGCTGTTGATCTGTTTAAAGATATTTGTAAGAAGCGTATTAATCTGCTTTTTAAAGACAATGACCAGACCGATCAGCACCACCAGAATCAGCACTAACTCAATGACCCCCACACCATCCTCGTCCATCAGAAACGATTTTACTTCTCTTACCAGATACGCTTTATCCATATACTTTTTCTCCTTTCTCCCCATTTTTCAGATCCCAAACGCCAGAAACGCCGGGACTGAAACCATCACCATAATAATCATCAACATCAAAAACAATGGAAGCATCAGCTTTGTAGATGCCTCTTCCCCCCGGCGTCTTGCCAGTGCTTTCTCTTCTTCAAACGCCGACTCCATCTCTGTCTCCAGCGCCTTTCGAAGTCCTTCTGCCCCATTTCTGACATTCTGCTCCAAAAGCCCGGAAAGCTTCCGGTACGGTCTCAGGCGGCAGCCCGCACCAAATTCCGCATATGCCTGTAGTTCCGGGACACCGCGCTGCATCCGGTGATATGCCGCTGCCATTTCCCGGTATGCCGCCCGCTCCGTCTGTGTTCCCGCCCGGCATGCCGCCTCGTATTCCAGCACAATCCGCTCCCATGCCCGGCGGACCGGAAGCCCCGCCCCGGAAAATACAGTCAGCTTTGACACAATCTCCGGATAATCTTCCATCAGCTCCCGCTTTTTCTTCTTTTTCGCCTCACTCTCCTTCTGTTTTTCATAAAGAGGAAGCAGAATTGCCGCCGCAATCCCCAGCACCGGAAACAGCAGATATTCCCTGTCTCCGCGCACCCGGTAAGATAAATTCTTCCCCTCATACATCTTTGGCAGAACCAGCTGCCCTTCCGTTCTCTGTGCCTCATCCATCTGCTTTAACAGCCGCTTAAAACCTGCCTCTTTTTCCTGCTGCTTCGTCCGAAGCGGCGGATATAGCTTGACCGGAAACCGGTACTCCCGGCTGAATACCCCCGCCTGCAGGGATGCGGTCAGTTCTGTCTGAATCCCCTTCTCCGGGCATTCTTCATTTAAAACTGTCCCATCCGTCTGAATCCATTCCGCATCCTCCGGTGTCCAGCGGACCCGGATGCCCTCTTCTTCCAGCCAGCCGACGAGATGTAGATCTTCCCTTACCTCCTGCAGGGACAGATTGTTTCCCCGAATTAAATCCGCCAGTTTACCTCCCGCCTCCAGCAATACTTTTTTTGCATCCTCTTCCGCATATTCCCGCTCTCCGAGCGAAATCTCCACCGGAATCTCCTTCTCGCACAGTCCGCGCACCCACACTTCCTGCTGCCGTTCCCCTTCTCCGTATGCATAGCGGTTCAGCCGGTTCCCCTCTTCCAGCGCCCCATCCCGTTTTTCCACCAGATATCCCACAACTGCCAGAATTATCCCCAAAAGAATGCATAAAACCTGCTTTTTCCCCATTTTTCCCATGCTGTTTCACACCTCAATCTGAAGAATTTTCCCCGATACCCTCCATGCCAGCAGATAGACCACCAGACACCCGGTCATCACCACCCGCCCCACCGCTGTCTCATACATCTGTGAGAAAAAGCCCGGCGATGACAAATCCACGTAGAGCACGATCAGGTACGGCATCAGGTTCATAATTCTCTGTTCAAACTGCTTTTCTGCCGTCATCGTGAGAATTTCCTCCCGCACCTGAATGCGATCCGAAATCACGTGAACGACATGGTGAACCACGCTTGCCAGCTCGCCCCGGCTCCGTTTGGATACAGTAAAAATAACAGAGAAATTTTCCACCTCATCCAGACCGCTCCTCTTCGCAAAGGAAGAAAGCAGCGCCTCCACGGTCCGGTTCATTTTAAGCTGGCTTGCCAGATATGAAAACTCACGGGTAATCATCCCTTCTTTTCCGTATTGTTCTTCCAGATCGCGCACGCTCGCAATAAACGCATTTTCCACTGAATAGCCTGCAGCCAGCGCCGAAGCCACGATCTGAATCGCTTCCTTAAACTGGAGCCGCAGCTCCTCTTTTCTCCGGCGGCAGAGCTCCCGCCTCTTAAAAAACGGCCGCAGCATCCCCGCCGGAAGCATCAGAACGAACGCCAGAAATGAACGGTAGAATACATATGCCGTCACGGCGCACACCGCTGTTCCCTCCAGAAGGTAACGTATCCACTCCTGCCCCGTCAGGTGGTAAACCCGGTAATCAGAAAGCACTTCCTCCCGCGAATCTGCGCCGCCCTTCAAATCTGCCAACCTGGACAAGTGCTCCTTCCACCTGTCCGGAAGCAGTCTCCCCGCTTTCCTGAAACTGATAGATGGGAGAAAGGCGGATTTCCCCATTTTCATAACCTATCACCTCCGTGATCTCCAGCACCTTCCGGCTCCGGTCCCGCATCCGCCCGACATGGACCATCAGATCGAGTGCTGAACCGATCTGGCTCCGGACCGCCGCAAGCGGCAGCTCTGCTGCCATCAGAACCATCGTTTCCAGTCTTGAGAGCATATCTTTGGCGCTGTTTGCATGTCCGGTTGAGAGCGAGCCATCGTGCCCCGTATTCAAAGCCTTTATATGGACTCCCTATGTTCCCATCATGCAGAAATACAATAGCTTTACTTAATATACACTGTATATAACGTTATTATCTTGCCATTCCACAGTTGCAAAAAGAAAAGAGCGCCTTTCACAGCCCTCTTTCATATCGACTTTCTCATTCATTTGTCATACTCAACAGTTTTGCAACCAATGTCTCTAAACTTTTTCCCCAAAATGGGACAAAGTCTGGTATTGCACCAAATGCCATCCCAATTATTATCATTCGACCACATTCTCTTGCAGATTCCAATGCAAATCCATAACTCAAAACACCTGTCAGAATAAATATAATTGATAAAAAGTAAAGCAAAATATTTCCCAATATCATCGGAATTTTTAATAACCAGTGAATCAATGTCATTACTGCAAGAATTAAATATAAAAACACTTTTATTATGTACTTAACCAACATTTTTAATCCCTCCCTTTTTTATCTTTCCGGACAGCAAGAATCTTGCCATCCGGACTTCCATTTTTTTGCTATCCGGACTTCCACTTTTTTGCTATCCGGGCTGCAAAATTCTTGCTATCCAATACAGTTCATTATCCTTTCGTGCATATCATTTCCGTCAAAATCATCTCTTCTGCATCATGACAAAGGGTATTCATCCTCCTTGTCCATTCCATGTTGTCTTGCCTTTTTAATTCCTCTGTAATTCCTTCTTTCTCCATCATCTGTTTTACTAATTGTTCTTCTCTATCCCTTGCTTCTGCATCAATCTGATTCAAATGCTCGACAAGTTTTCCTTGTAACAACAATATTTGATATTTTGCCTTTCTGTGTTCCTGTAAATAGCTTTTACGAAGCATCCCATATTTCCCATAAGTTGGTTCGATATCTGTAAGTGCCAATTCTGGCAAATAATAATCACCACATAACATATAAGTAAGTCCATTTTTCTCATCATAAATTTCGTTCTGCATAAAATATTCTCCTTTTCTTCCTATAATTGGTCGTACATCTTCAACAGTGTTCCCTTTTTCATTTGACTATATTTCACCTGTAATTCTTCATATTTTTTCTGAAGACTTTCATATTCGTTTTTCGGAACACTATCGGATAATTTCTGTTCTAAACTCTTAATCCGTGCTTCCTGTGCTTTTGCAATAGCATCACTTTTAGGATTTCGCAATATCATTCCCTGTTGTTTTTCCTTCAATTCCATCATGACCTGTTTCACATTCGGATTATTATAGAAAAAACCTCTGGAAAGTCCTGTTAGTTTTGTAAGTTCAGCAACTGAAATTTTTATATTTTTTCTATACATTGTTTCAATAGCTGTTATTGCTGTTTCCGTCATTTCCGCACTTTTTTCTTTTGCCAGTGCTACCATTTTATCGTGTTTCTGCATTTTCCTTTTCCCTCCTGTATTGTGCTAATAATTCATTCATTTCATCTCGTACAGCCTTTGTATCCTCCGCTAATGCTTCGTTTCTTAACCGCCGATAATGTGGTATGGTTCGTGTATCCTTATGCCCCAACAGCCTTGCAATGCTATCATCATCTAATTTCATTTCTGTAAGTTTTACTCCAAAAGTATGTCTAAAACGATGTGTACGAAACTCAAAATAATTTCCATTATCATCCCTGATATCATTTTCATAAATCATGATATTTACATGATATTTCAGCATTGAATCTGTATACAATTTTCCATTATCTTGCAGAAAAATATATTCTGAATCTGGATGCTCCTTTTCTGAAACTTCTATTGCTTTTCTAATCAATTCTGCCAGCTGATCGCTAACTGGTCTTTTGTATTTCCTTGTTTTCTGCTGGATAATAGTTATAAAATAATGTCCAGATTTCTCAGATAAGCAATCCCTTCGCAAAGTCAACGTATCCTCTATTCTTGTACCGAGCATCTGATGTATTATTAAACATCTGCCTAACTGGGGCTTTAATTTTGTTAATGCACAATTAAATTTTCTGATTTCTGCATCTGAATACGCTTCTGGTAAAGCGTTGTCATATGCTCTGCAATCACTGGACAGAAAAAGGTTGCATATATTTCCTATTTCCAGTTCACGCCCTATTTCATCCAACAGATTATCCAAAACCGACAGCTCTGTCGTGTAACTGACTGATGTAAGACCGGTATCCGTTTTTATATAAACCAGATAATCTTCTATCATATCCCTGCTAATTTCTGTAAAGTGCTTTACTTCTGGGAATCGATCATACATGAAACTAGCAAACCGACGGAATCCACGCAATTCACCTTTTATACTACCCATTGCTTTTGTCTGGCAGTGGCTATACAATATTTTCTTTATTATCTCTTTAAATTCTTTTTGCCTGATCTCACGAAAATCTAATCTATATCTTCCACGAATCGGATTACTCCTTGGCACAATATCCAACTTTCTCATATCCCATACATCTTTTTCATTTTCTGGAATATCTGCTGTTTTACACTTCACAACATACTCATAATACATTTTCAGAAAAGAAATCTGAGCGCTACTTTGTTGCTCAACATTCCGCCTATCCGGTCTATTTCTTCTAACATACAGCGCCAATCCTTTTTTATATAAAAATGCTTTATAACTTCTCTCCAGTTCTTCCCATTTTTTATCAGTGATGCTGCTACAACTTGTACACTTCTCATTCAGAAATTCTTTCAACAGATCAAATCTGTAAATATCATTTACTACTGTTGATAATGACAAACGTCTACATCTATCATCGATATACCCATAAATCTCATCCTGCATCTTTTCATTATGAATCTCTGATATGTAGTACACCCTGTTTTCCTTCCATTTCAGTCCTGCCAACTGTTTTTCTGTAGCTTGTTGATAACAGTCATACGAAATCAAATTAATATTACCTTTCATCATCTTCTGCTCCTTTCAATTTAAATGACTGATTTTTAGAGAAATATTTATCTTCAGCCGATACAATACGTTCCGGCATGAAATCAATGTACTGTTTTGTCATATTCTCACTTGAATGTCCTAGATAATCTCGTACCCCTTGTATAGAAACCCCATTTCCGTACATTGAAGTTGCAAGGTTATGTCTGTAATCGTGTGCTCTAAAGATATAATCTCCGCAGGCAATCCCACGAACCTTACACTCCCGAATCATCTGATTTGAAAATGTCTGTCCATTAAATGCACCACCCTTTTTATTTTTGAATAAATACTCCCCATTTTTTATTCCGTACTTTTTTTCATAATCATTCACCAGTCCAACCAATAAACTGGGAACAGGAATGACTTTTTCTCTCCGCATTTTGCTTTGATATATGCGCATCCAATTCTCATTGCCTTGTGAATAAAAGGCTCCCGATTTTATTGTACAAACCTCGCTTTTCCTAATTCCTGTGCAAAACAAAATCAAATACATCAACTGTAAATGCTCTGGGAATGCCGGCAGCTCCTTAATTAGATGAGCAATTGTTTTTTCTGGAACACTTCTTTCATTGTGTTCCGAAAAACCTTTTTTTAAAAATCGTTCCGGATAAAACTTCAACACTTCAATATTTTTCATTTTCAAAAACTGTAGAAATGTATGCATATGTGTGATATATCGGTTAAAAGTGGAATACTTAATATCGGACTCCTCCAAAACAGACACATAATCCGCTATATCTTGTATCTCCAGTTCAGTTACTTTCTTACTCTGTCCATCCAGATATTTTAAAAATTGTGAAATAAAACTTATTGTATTTCGGATATTTGATAAAGACAGATCCGATATCCCGACCAAATATTTTGCGTATAATTGTAAATACCAACGATTTTCTTTTTCGTAAATATTAATAAATGAAAGGCTTTTAACAGGTGAACTGGCATTGATTCTCGATTTATCAAACTGAAACCTATCCATATACCAGATACACGCTCGCCAATTTGTCTCTGAATCTGTCAGAAATAACGTTCTTCTCGCAAACTCAACAATCTTAGAAGCCTGTTTTTTTATAATTTCCGACTCCTTGTTTAAATACAGATAAAATCTGTTTTCGTCTGCCTGTTCCATTTCTTCAATATCATCTATTCCGTACTTATCGCAAAACCGTATAAGTGCTTTTAATGGTTCTAAAAAATATCTTCGATGTCTTTGAACCTTATCCATATTCAGAATTTCACACAGCAATATTTTTGTCTGTCGCACCAACTGTGATGAATGTATCCTCGTTAAGTCCCATAACAAATCATTCTTATCAACCACCTGACGGAAAGATTGTGCTTTCTTCTTATTGGGGACATACAGCAAAAACAATTTGTCTTGCTTAAAAAACTCCTGTTCTACAGAGAAGGGCTTTCCTTGTGAATAGACATCCGGCATATTTTCTATTTTTAAACGATCAAATAAGCTCAGTAATTCCGCTTTATATTTTTCTGAAATATCCTCTTTTTCAAGAGAATCCATATACATTTTTCTCGTTTCATAGTTAATATCTGCAGTACACTGTATATCTGTATACTGAAAAAATTTGTATAACCGGTTATAGTATTTTGCTTCTCCAGTCGTAACTAAAGATATTTCTTCCTTTAATTTTTCAGATATTTTTTCCTGATATAACTTCGGAACAATTTTTAATACTGCCAAGGTAATCCCTCCTTCCTTTTACAGAAAATCTGCAATTTGGTATAAATCTTCATTATTTGAGTAGTATTGATCTGTCGCTTCTATCAATCGTTCATTATTTTCACCCAAGTATTTAATGGTAGTTTCAACTTTCTTATGCCCCAAGGCAAAACGAATGTCATTCAAATCCCATCCTTCTTTTCTTCTTTCCTCCGCAAAATAGTGTCGGAGCTGATGCGGATGGGAATTGATATCTGTTTTTTGGGATAGCCTTTTCAACATGCTATACACAGAATCCGCATCTAATGGCTCTCCTTTGTTTTTTCCAGTTAATTTTGTAAATAGATACTCCGAGTTCATCAGACTTTTTCGATTATCAGAAATGTACTTAACCAAGAACTCAAAAGTTGTATTACTTAACAAAGCCATTCTATATTCTGCATTTTTTGCTCTTGCCAAGTTGGTATTGGATTCACGATACCTTACCCAAACCGTCCTTCTTTCAAAATCAATATCTTCGGTATAATGGATTCCTAGAATTTCCCCTAATCTAAGACCGGTTTCTGCCATCATTGCTATCAGCAATCGATCTCTATCATTCGTACAGGCATTTATCAGCTCCTGTATTTCTTCGGATGTTATTTCTTCCAGATTAGGTTCTTCTTCTTTGAAGAAACCTTTAAACGAATTCACTGCATTTTGATGATTTACTCCCATACTGTCAAAATATGATACTTTTTTTACTCGTAAGACTTTAAGCATTGGCAAGACATCTTCCAGTGCCAAAAACTGGTAGTATCTGAAGACTGCACCAAGATACATATTGCAGGTCTTATTGCTCGTCTGTGTATTATGCTCAGTATGCTTTCCACTCTTAACCCAATACAAGAAATCAATAAAATGTTTATTCTGCTCTGAATAGGATAGCAATGTAATCTCATCCAATCCTATCGTTTGCTCCTGCAGATAATTGTAATAATATGAAAGTGCGAAGGCTGCGGATTTTACAGTATTCGGAGAAGCATTAATCTGATCCAGATGCTTCAAATACTTTGATGGAAGGATTTCAATTTCTTCAATATCAGAAATAATCAAAAAACGTGGTCTATTATCTTTCAAAACCGAAACAACCCTATATTTCAATCCACAGCCCTCCTTCCTTTCTTTTTGATTTGTTTGACTTCTTTGACTTCTTGATTTACATTATACACAAAGATGTCAAAATGTCAATTACGTTTTTGACTTCTTTGACTTTTAAAGGAATATCAATAAAGCATTTTTTGATTTCTTTATGTTTTAAATTGATTTTTAGGGATATAATTGATAAGATAAAATACAAGAAGTCAATTTATACAAAGTCAAAGAAGTCAAGAGGAGATTTGAATGAACGAATTTATATCAAATTCAGGCACACTAATAAATCCTGACAGCGTTTACGATCAGGAAAGATTCATCAATATACTTCAAATCATTTTACAGAAAAAAACACAAAAAGAATTATCTGAACAAACAGGCTTAAATAATGCAACCATTTCACGAATGCTCAACGGTGCCCGATCTGGAAGACCATATAAAAGCACTATTGATAAAATTGCAAAAGCCATTGATGATCCAGAACTTATCCAAGAATTATATGATGCAACGGGATATTCTTCTAAGAAAATACGGGAACGGAAAAAGATAATTGCAGACAATGGATTTTCTCTGGATCTCTCTACTGTTCAGGTGCATGAAAAATTTTTTTCTACCTTAATGCGTGGACTTTCCATGATGACAAGTCTGCATAAAGTTGAATGGACAATAAAATCCGGAACACCCAGATCATACGATTATTTAATTGAATTAAAAGAGGGAAATATAGATTATTGGTATATTAGATATGTAGATAGAATTACTTCTGATGAAGAAAGAAAAAAAGCCTTAACTGCCATTTATGGAGAATTTGCAAAATTGAAATTAGGCGGAAAAATCAAAGTTTCTTGCGCCACTCCTTCTTACGAAGATTATGATTATTTTGTTACAATTCCGCCATATCAATTAAATACAAATGCTTCAATTATACATTTTGATTCTGAACTCGAAAGATTTGCAGACGAAACCTTTTTAGAGACAGCTTTACCACTTAAAGAAAATATTCCTGTTAAGGATTTTTGTAATCTTACCGAACCACTGATACTATAACTTTTTGATTTTATCACAGAGAGAGTTACTTATGGCTCTCTCTTTTTTTTACACTTCCTCCTCCCACGTCCCAACTCATTATGGCTAATCATTTTCTAAAGCAAGATCCACCTGTGTTTAACAATATTGTCTTTCCGACAAATGTTCTTTCATCAGGTTTTTATCTTGCTGGGGATTCCCCAAACCCATTCTTTCTATTTATGCCGAGGTTACTGTACACATTAGAGCAAGATCCACCCCGGTAATACCATATCGCTATTTTAGCAATATGATATTTTCCGGACGTAGGATTCTTGCTGAGGATTGTGCTCCCCAGTTCCTCACATTCAGCATAAATATACACTTGGTTCCCTGAATTTTTCCGGTCACATCACAGGGATATAAAATAGACTAAATATCTCTATATCCCTGTGAAATCACTATGTGATTTTAAAAACAGCAAGGACAGGAAGTGTGGATACACTTCCGCAAAATTGCCAATTTCGGAGCCATATCCCAAATTGAAAAATACATAAAAATCAAAAATCCGAAACCTTACTCTATATCCAAATTTATAATTTTTACAGATTACAAAAAAACCAATATGAAAATTTTACAAATTTTGTAACACCTGTAAAATTCCCATATTGGTTTTCATTCATCTTTTATGGATTTGGAATATTCTATGTTTTCAAATATTTTACTTTGAGCAAAAAACAGCTCTATAAACTTTTATCATTGCATTTTCTGGTATAATTTCATCAACTCTCCCACACAATCTGTTTCCGTCATTTTTGTACTAAAGCCATACGCAGCCATAACAGCTTTATCATGCGTTCCCTCAAGCGAATAGTAATTAGTATCGTCAAATGTTTTCAAAGCAAATGTTTGGAACATTTCATTACCATCAATATCATCGTAGTTAATATTGAACCACTTGGGAATTCCATCTTCTGTACTTTCATAATCTGATTCTTGTATTTCTATTATGTGTTCTTTCCATTTTTGAACATCTGGAGAATTCGAATAAGCAACCTGAATTGTTTTCCTCTCATTAGGCTTTAAAAGTTGAAATAGATACTTATCAAAGATAATTACATTCAAAATAGGATAGATGCTCACATTCTCAAGCGAAATAGTAACATTCTTGTGTTTTGGATAAGTAGATGTATCATACAAATTAAAAACTTCTGCAGTTCCAGATATTTGTTGGTTTAATCCATCGATATTTATTGAAAATATTGGCTGAAGCTCTTTTTTACGAGATTCAATTGCCTTATCCTTTTCAATCTCTGCAAAGTGTTTTGTCTGTAATGTGGCAACAATACTGACTATGATAGTTCCTGCAAACGCTAAATATGCACCCAAAAATGAAAGCCAATCTTTTTTCTCTAAATTCACTCCAGCTGTTATAAATCCATTCCCTTTAAATGAAAGATATATACATATGTATGCTCCTACCAATGCAACAAACGAAATTAAGAGCCACTTTTTGTTCTTTGAAAAAAAGGTTAGCTTATCTTGTTTCTTTGAGTTTTTCAATGAATTACCCCCCATTTACTCATTAGCATTAAGAGCGTTCATAACCTCTTTAACAACTTTACCGTCCCATCCAACGCAAAGCATTTCTTTAGTTATGATAGCTTTATAGACCGGATTTTTTTCGACTATATTCCAAAGATAACGCAAGATAATAATATAATCATCAAAGTTATCCTTGACTTTATCCGCTACATTCTTACGCCACTCATCTGAAAATTTTTTGCCTGAATAAATATCGTTTAAATCCTTACATATGAAGTTGATTGCTCCGCCTATGCCCGGAAGTTCGTTTTCATTTGCATCAGGGCTTGGATTTTCAGCAATTTTTACATGAAGCAGTAAATGCTCAAGTAAATTGCAGTAAACAAGCCTATCCGCTTTTTGATACTCAAAAGGATTATTAACTGCAAATTTATCGTTACAAAGCATTATTGCCTTGTCCTCATCAATATGATGACAGAACAGTCCTTCATTAGTTCGAGTAACCAAAGGATTTTTTATTTTGCAAGCAGTATCCTTAAAGTAATTATGTTTTGCAGAACCGTATTTTTTGAGCAATGCAGAGACAATATCTTGATAATTCGTTTTCAGCATTGATTCATAATATGAAGTTCCGTCCATTGGTTTAACTTTACTTTCTATGAAAGCAATTTCTTCATCTGAAAGCCCATACTTTTTATAAAGCAGCAAATCTATCTCATGAATAGACTTAGACCAGTCAATATCAGAGTTTTCTGAAAATTCTTGACAAGGAATCATTTCCCATACCATTGGCGGACAGTGTTGTGTTACTTTTTTTACCCCCAACAATGCTCTGAAAAACTTTGTTTTCATGTATTTTTGAAGTGCTAACGCTTCAAATTTGGTATCAAAGGCTCCTAAACTTATAAATGTATCTGTTGCACCCTCCTCTGGTGAAAGTAATTCGCCAACAGTTAACCTTTCACCGAATCTACCATTAGAATTCGCTTCAGGAGATGCTACATTGTATTTGTCTATAAACTTATTGGGTTGAATATATTTTTTTAATATATTACAGATTGAACGTTTGCCACCAACTCGACACAAAATTCTCAGACAAGGCTCGTTTGTCTCATTTGCAATTGCTTCTGGCACTTTTTCAAAGAAATTTGATACTAACATATTACCAGTACCTTTTCCTAAGCGTTCAATAGCATCAGGATAGTCTGCATTAAAAATGTTTGTTGTTCTATATGTACCACGGGCTGATATTATTGTATCCATTGTTGGTTCGCACATATGCTTTACCTTTGATATAATCTCGTTAAGTTCGGAGTATGCTGTAAATATATCTATTGCTCCGAAATTGGTGTTACTATCATGATAAGTAATCGCAACGCCACCCTTAATATCAACTGTATCAAAAACATCCTTTGAATTTTCAAAATAACGAATCACTTTAAAATGCTCGTCACTCAGCATTTTCCTGTTCCACTCTTTAGATGTTTGTCCGGCATCAAATAAAAATCTTGCCGGAGTAACAAGGGTTGCTATAGGAGCAAGTTCAAATGCCATATCATAGAAATAATTGTATATAGGTGGCTTTCTCGTTGCATCCGTCTCTTCCTGATAAGGAGGATTTCCGACAACCGCATCGAACTTCATTTCTTTCACATCCTTTTTCCAGTAGGAGCCTTTCATCACACGCTTTTTGAATTGCTCCGGTTTGTTTTTTAGCATATTTACAAGGTCATCAAAATAATGAGCGTTGCACTTAACATCACTGTAACCGCAAAGAGTTCTTCTGGTGATAGATTTTGCCATAGGTGTTTTACAAATGACATAGACATTATCCCTTATAACCTCATTCCAGAAATATTGACACTCTTCGGGAGTCCAGTCGTCATCGCTCATACCATCCATACGCTGCTTGTAAAAGCTGTAAGCAACATACAAAGGATACAGACCTGTCTTAGAGTTAATCTCAAGTATCTTTGAATTTTTAGCAAATACAGCCTCCGTAACTTCACCATGGTCAACGAAGCGAGGTTCTTCAAGGCGGTGCTTTTTCTCCTGAGTATCCTCTTCAAATTTATCGTTATAGAAGCACCACCCGCCGAGAGTTTCAGACATATGCATATTCACAACTCTCCACGGAGTAAGAACAGTTTCTTTGTCGGGATTCTTGAAATGACGGAATATCTCCGCTATTTGAATAACACGTCTTGTCGGTGTTTCCCTGTCGGCGGCTGCCGCAAGCCTTCTGATACGCTTACCTGCCGCAATAAATACGTCTCGGTCATAATACTTAGTGAACTCGGTAAATATCTTTTTACTTACGCCTGTAGGCATAAATTCTTTCCAAGATTCATCATCAATAATATCAACAAAACTGTTAATATCGATATCTTCCTCAATCGGGACATCCGCACCATAAATCATAAGTGGCATACGAATAGAAACACCACGCAGGATATCAATAGCCTTTTTGCGTGCTTCTTTAGCTTGTTTCTTTTTCTTGCGTTCTTCTTGCTCTTCCTTTGTCAAATCCTTTGGCGGTGTAGGCGGCTCGGGGTCGTCTATGTGCTCAACCTGTTCATCAGTCAAGCCCTGTCCGTTGACAACAACATCTTTCTTTTTCTTGGATGCTTTGGACGCTCCGATAATATCCTTAAGCTCATTAAATTTGGAAGCATCGATTTCGTCAAGCTTGAGAAGTTCGTCATTATAAAGAGATTCGTCCTCAAAACCGCTATTTACCGCACGCTCGGCATAAATCTGCTTTATTTGTTCCATCATAGACTCAACGCTGTATGTTCTTGTCTTTGAACCGGAAATAGCAATAACAGGGCAGTAATTGAGAAATTCGGTCATTGCTTCTCGGCGTTTTTGCTGGCTCTTTCCCGGCTTACGGGATAAATGTACCGTTTCGGTCAGAACTTTAAGCGTTCTGTCAGGAGCAAAGTCAAACACATAGCAATCTGTTTTCTGTTTGCCGTCAATCGTACCCGCAGACTGCACTCTGAATATGGTTTGCATATACTGAGCCGCCGCAGTGGAGTACGAACCTGAAAGCATAAGCACTGCAGTCCATTCCTTTACCGTTACTCCTGTTGTAAGCTTGCCGCAAGACAGAGTTATAGAGTGGTCATAATTCTTGATAGTATCACGGACAAGTTCCAGTGCGTCGCCTGAATGTTCTTCTTCGTATCTGTCGCCTTTTCCCGCAACATTGGCTATGCCGAAATATTTAAATACAGGGTGATTTCTGAGTAATTCACTTAAAGCCTGAGCCTCTTTAACACCCGGCACCATCCACAAAGTATGTCGGAACATATCACGATATTCCTGAGTGGAGTAAGGATAACCGCTGTCGGTATCTTCTCTGACCATTAAATTGAGAAAAGCGTTGACATCATTTTCGTGTACAAATTTGCCCTCAACGGCATTTTTCGGAAGTTCACGATTGCCGTTAGGTCCTTTGTACCAAACTCTGAAAAATTCCCTAAAGTTAAATGCCTTGGTATCATATTCGTCAGAAACATATTTCTTGAGTTTCTCGCCTAAATCATAAGTGAATATATGCATTTTCGGCAAGTCTGCGTAAGGATTATGATCGCCCTGATGAGTTAAATCCCACTCGGTCTTTTTCTTTTGTTCCATAACATAGTCCCAAGTGTAAACATTATCTTCTCCGAACTTATCAAGAAGGTTAAACGGAGTACCTGAGAGAGCAAGAACCTTTGTATGATCTTTTTTTAGAGCTTTAACCACATTATCGCCAAGCTCGGTCTGAGTGCCCTCGTGAGCTTCGTCAATAATGATTAAATCCCAGTCAAGTGCAAATACAGCGTTATTCTTATTGAATTTACCACCAACAATCTTAGAACCTCTTAAATCCTGAACAGAAGCAAAATAAACAAAATATGTTCCGTCTTTATCCAGTTTACGGATTTTCAGGTCATTCTCTGCATCCGTCTTTTCATCAAATGTATATGCTGAATCCTTTGTTTTACGTTCGTAGTGATATTCGTGTTCAGAGTTGCCCGGAAAGAATATTTTCTTAAAGTCCTCGCTCCATCCGTCATCAACAACAGGACGATGCGTTGCGATAATTACTCTGCGGTACTGGCTGCGTCGAATAACCTCAAGTGCCGACAAAGTTTTACCAAAACGCATTTTGGCATACCACAGCATTTCATCATCTTTCTTGAATGTTTTTAAGGTTTTCTCGATAGCGTTAATCTGCTCTTCCCTGAAATCGATTGTTTCTTGACGCGTTTCTCTTACAAAATCAGACGAAGATAATGTTGATTTACCGTTCTTTACAGATTTTATAGCAGCTTTCACTGTTTCAATGTCGGTTGCAAACCACTCTTCTCCGGTAGCTCCGTTTGGCTGAACCTTATGCACGCCTGAATTCATAAGAACCTTGTGAACATCTTTATCTTTAAAAGTAAAGCTATATCCGAATTCTGTTTTAAGGGCAAGCTCTGTATATTCAAGCTTATAGCTCATGCTTGCAGTCTTTGTATAACTGTCAATACGAGCCTTAGCCGCCTGATTTAAAGTGTGGCAGTTCGGCACAAGCTCATTAGGCATTATGTCTGTTTTAAGAGTAGCTTCTCCAACTTTCAGCATTCCTTTATGCGTTTCATAAGGCATACTGAACACATATATCAGCTTATAGCTATAGGTTTGTTCAAATTTTTCCATAACTTGCACCTTCTTTCAATACATCTATGAACCGGATACTCTTATTGAGATTTGTCCAGTCATATATTCGGCAGTAAATTCCCGTATGACCGAAAATATCATTTTTCGCACAGCCAGGACACATAGTGTTTATTTCTTCTTCCGTCTCCTCAAATAAATTCATTTGATGAAATGTTTCTTTGATTTCGTGGCACGAATAAGGCACCACACCTTTAAGTCCATCCATCTGCCAAATATTCCAAGCAATAATATTGGCTATTTCTTTCAACAGTGAAAGAGGTGTTTTCTCTCCAAATCTTGCTTCATAATAGTCCATATAATCATAAAGCAGATTTTCACGGGCAATCAGTACGCTGTCCCCCTGAAATTCATAGCCGTAAACGCTCTTTAATGCTCTGATTGACCATTTAATCCAAGTGTCTTTATCATTGCAGTTTTCATTTATAACACGCATTTTTCTGTCAAACAGTCCTATACGTTCATTAATGGGAATCAATTTGCCTGTGGTTGTATCATATCTGCTTATAAGATACGGAGCTTCTCCGCAAGTAATTTCCAAACGTTTGGCGTCTACATATTTTTTCCATGTTTTCTTCCCATCAAATTGAATCTTATCTTTTGCAGTTATCCAGTATGTTCCGTCTGGTGTATTAAAAACATCTGGTTTGCCAAACCACGCTTCATCAACCTGATTATTTTGCTCATTACAAATCCACGACGGAGTAAAAACTTCAGCTCTCTTTCTGATTCTTCGCTCCTGAACCTCTTTAGACTTTGCAGCTCGTGGCTGTATCACATTAAAATAAACACCCGTAATCAGCTCTACTTTCATTTCAGCCCGCTCGTTAAATTCATAGCCGTAAGCTTCATAATCCTTTGTGCACCACAGTATATTCTTCTTTGTGGTCTTATCTTTGAGAAGAAGCCGCAAGATTTCCGGGCTGATATCAGCAATATCGTCTTCTAATATATCTATTTTCTTTTCAAGCTCTGTTCTTTTAACTTCTTCCATATATCAATCACTTGCCTTCAATTTTATCTTCGTTCTCATTGGGTAAAATTTCTAAGATATCGTCTAGGGTGCAATTAAGATGATTACATATTTTTACGAGGACTTCCACTTGGACAGACTTGTTTTTTCCAAGATTAGCCATTGCATTAGAAGATATACCAATTTCAGTTCGCAATTTCGTTTTGTTTATATTTTTATCAATCATTAGTTTCCATAATTTATTGTATGAGACAGCCATAATTACCTCCTCATCTACAGAAATATTTACAATGTCAAAACCTAAAATAAATAATACCATATTAAGTTGAAAATTTCAACGAAAATTGTTAAAACTCAATATTATACTTATGTTTTGATTGAAGTTTTAATTGGGGGATATCATTTTCTATCAAGGAAATGGTATCCGTTTTTTATTCCCTTAATTATATAGGGTGTGTATTTTGACACCCTATGTCCAAATAAGTGAAAGGAGTTTTTACAATGCTGCGATTATCAAAGATGATAAATAACACTTACAAAGAATTTCAAGCTCGTACAAGCGAAAAAATTGCCGATTTCGGCACCAAATCGATATAGAAACGGAGGTGATGCAGTGAACAGATATTTCAAAATATCGGATGCTAAAAACTTTGCGAGTGTGTAAATAATTCTGTGTAAACTAAATACGTGATATGTATCCTCTTGGATTGATGTTAAAATAAATATTAATTCAGGAGGATATTTTTATGGCAAGAAGAAGAAAAATGACACCAGAAAGAAGAGAGTTTATTAACGGCTTATTGGAACACTATCAACCAACCGATGCTCAAGATGTTCAAGAAATGTTGAAGGATCTTTTGGGAGATACCCTGCAAGGAATGCTAGAAGCAGAAATGGATCAGAAACTTGGCTATTCGAAGTATGATTATCAAAATAAGGAGACAGATGATAGCCGGAACGGTTACAGCCATAAAACGGTTACATCTTCGATGGGCGATATTGATCTTGATATTCCCCGTGATCGCAGAGGTGAATTTGAACCACAGATTGTAAAAAAACATCAAACAGATATTTCTAACATTGAAGATCAAGTTCTGTCCATGTATGCAAAGGGAATGACTACCAGAGACATATCAACACACCTTTCTAATGTCTATGGGGTGGATGCATCTGCAGAGATGATTTCTCACATGACAGATCGCATTCTTCCAATTGCCAAAGAATGGCAGAATCGCCCTTTGGAGAAGAAATATGCCATCGTTTTCATGGATGCCATTCATTTTTATGTACGAGAAGATAATAGAACGGTAAAGAAAGCTGTATATGTAGCTATAGGTATCAGACTTTCTGGTCAAAAAGAAGTTTTAGGTATGTGGATTGGCGGTAATGAAAGTGCAAAATACTGGCTTGGTGTACTGAATGAAATCAAAAATAGAGGTGTGGAAGACATCATGATTGTATCTGTTGATGGACTGACTGGTTTTGTGGATGCAATTCATGCAGTTTTCCCATTAGCGGAAATCCAAAGATGTATTGTACATCAGATTCGTTATTCCACTAAGTTTATTTCCTACAAAGATATCAGAGCCTTCATGAAAGACCTGAAACTGGTTTATAAGGCAGATACAGAGCAGCTTGCATTAGAAGCGTTAGATATGCTGGAAGAAAATTGGGGTGGAAAATATCCATCTTCAATAGCGTCCTGGCGTAATAATTGGCCGCAACTTTCTACATATTTCAAATACCCTGGAGAGATTAGGAAACTAATTTATACCACGAATTCCATAGAGAATTTCAATCGTCAATTAAGAAAAGTGACGAAATCAAAAACCATCTTTCCGACAGATGATTCGCTTTTTAAGATTCTGTATCTTGCCATGACCGACATCACAAAGAAATGGACTGGAAAAACATGGGATTGGGGACAGACCTTGGATCAGCTCTGCATATATTTTGGAGACAGAATCCAACCAGAAGATCTCGAATAGAATAAAAAGCAACTATGAGTAAGGGTCAAAAACGCCCGTTTTCAGCGGGCGTTCTTGACATGTCTGCTTATTCATGCTAAATAGTAAATAAGGCTTAAACAGCAATCATGCCATTCAAGCCTAATTCATTTTTTTTAACTTAATGTAAATCATTATGATTTTTTCATTAATCTAAGAGATTTACACAAAATATTTTACACTCTCAACTTTGCTTTCTACAAAGTACCAAAAGCGTTATTTGAGGAAAATATAAATCTGTTTCAACAGATGCCAAAATGCTGTTCGGACTTTTGCTTGACCGAATGTATTGTCCATCACTATTTTATCTTATCCCAAATTCATCATCCGCTCCATCCGCCACCTTATATATGAATACCCATTCCAAATATTCGCTTTTACCGGATACTCTTTCCTGTAAACAAATATAGTGTGATATTTAACAAAATGTATTCTACACCAATTATGTATATCTTTCATATATATGTTATTTATACCATTCACCCACTGTTCTAAAGACCATATGTCTTTATCTGACACTAACTCCATTATGAACAGTACATTATAATATTGAATGACACCTACTCTCTTCCTTTCCTCTATTAACCTTTTACACAATAACCTATACTTAATGTTCATATCGTTCCTATGCCTCTCCCTCTAATCTATATTTTCCATCCTTATATACGTTATATATATAATTATTATATAGTACATATAATCGCCTGCAGCATTTCCAGCGCCTCGCCGCCCCGGACCTCCCCAACGATGATGCGGTCCGGACGCATTCGGAGACTCGCCCGGATCAGATCGCGCATGGAAATCTCCTGCGAACCATCCCGGTTTTCTACCCTTGTTTCCAGGCTGACAAGATTCGTTACATGGCGGATTTGAAGTTCTGCCGAATCCTCGATCGTAATGACGCGGTCCTCCTGTGGAATATAGCCGGACATGGCGTTTAAGATCGTCGTTTTTCCCGATCCGGTTCCGCCGCTGATAAAAATATTGAGTCCCCGCTCGACCGCTTTCTGCAAAAATGCCGTTGCCTCCCGGCTGATACTTTTTAACTCAATCAGGCGTTCCATCGTGATCGGTTCCGGGAACTTCCGGATCGTTAAAATCGGACCATTTAACGCCACCGGTGCCAGCACCACGTGGACACGAGAACCATCTTCCAGTCTCGCATCCGCAATCGGGGATGCCAGATTGACCGTCCGGTTGACACGGCTTACAATCTGCTGAATCAGATCCTCTAGCTGCCCTACCGAATCAAAGTGCTTTTCTAATTCTTCCACACGCCCCTGCCGCTCGACAAAAATGTGCTCCGCGCCATTTACCATGATCTCCGTGATCGTCGGATCATCGACCAGCTCCTGCAAAATATCCAGCCGTCTGAATGAATCAAACAGCTCTTTTCTCAAAGAAAGCCGCTCTTTTAACGGCAGATACGCCCCTTCTGCTGCTTCCAGAATCGCCATGTCGATCAGGTCGCGCAGTTCCTCATCCTCCACCTGCATACGGCTCTCCATCTGCTCCATCAGACGCTGCCTCAAAACCATTTTCTGCTCCTGCATACTTCCCCCTGCCAGTTGTTTCTCTCACAACCGTTTACTCTTTAGAATGACTGGCAAAATCCCGCTCAATTTATCCCTGTCAAAAGACTTTGCCCCTTCTAATTTAATCCACAATGAAGATTATCCGCCCACACTGCTTCCCCGCAGCAGCTGCCGTACATAATCACCCAGTTCTCCCCATAAAAGCTGGTCAATATAATCACCCCGTCCAAAGCTGCCGTGATACGGAAGCTTCAGGCGTTTAATACGTTCCCTTAGCATGCCATTTCCTGTCTGTGAAAAATACTGCTCCAGCTCCTTAAGCTTTGCCAAAGACACCGGATCTTCCCGGATCGGCATATAGATTACCCGGCACAGCTTCATTACCGAAAGCGCCGTCCTGCGCCCGCTTCCTATATCCACTACCAGCGTATCATACGCACTCTCCCCGGCAATTGCCCGTATAAGCCCTGCGATCGCCTCCTCTCCTGCCTGATCCAGATCCTCCGGATAGCGCACCGGCGGAATATAGTCCAACTCCCCCATCGTGTGGACAACGCTGCTTAAACGAAGCGAATTATAGCTTCCACCGTTGTAAAAATACAACAGATCCGACAAATCACTCTTGTACTCTTCTTTCATCAAAACCGACAGACCGGAAAATTCCTCCAGGTTCAGATACAGCACCCGCTCCTCCTGTGCCAGAAGTTTTCCTATTGTCAGGGCAAACGAGGTCTTTAAACACCGTCCAACCGGCGAATACACTCCCAAAACCTTCGCCAGCCCCCGTCCGGACACCTCCGGCAGATCCCCCGGGCTTTCCCCATACCAGGTCATCACGTCGCGCACAATCGCATCGCTGGACTGGTATTTGTAGACACAGGGAACTGACGGACTAACCGGCTTTCCCCCATTATCCGATAAAAGAATGACCTTTTCCGCCCGGATAGACTCCTTTTCTTCCGCCGGAACATGCTCGCCCAACAACAGAAGCTTTACCGGATGTTCCGCCGCAAATGCCCGCAGCCGCTCGATCGAGCTGAACGCCACCACCTCAAACGGTATTTTTTCCTTCTGGTTAACTACCTCTGCAAACCGTGCCGCATAGACCGGATCCACATCATACACAGCCAGAATATGCTTCATCGCACCGCCACCTCCCTAATCACAAGCCATTTTCCTTACAGATACCGAATCAGCTCCGCCCCAATCACCCCCAGAAACAGGCACGGTGCCAGACAAAAAGATGCCTCTTTTCCATCCCGCGCTTCCAGATAGTACGGCTCGACGCTTCCCCCAAGCGCGGACCGGTACAAATAAAACACAAGATATGTAAGCCGCTGCCTGGCAATCCCACGCCGGATAAGTAATACAAGTGACCATATTCCGGCAGCTGCCAGCCCGCACAGGAAAATCCGCCCGCCCTGCCGCAGCCCGGCGGCACCAAACAGGACGGCTGCCATTTTGATGTCCCCCGCACCTATCATACGAAACAGATACAGAGGGAACAGGACAATCAGTAAACTCCCGACACGAATCAAATATCCACAAGTCTCGCCAATCCCCATCATAAGCGCCGCCCCATATCCCGGCAGCCGCCAGCCCCATCCGGCCGTATATCCCATCTTCATCCCCAGACCAAACCGAATCAAAAGAAACAACAGGCCGCCAAGCAGAAGCATCCCATTGGGAATACGGCGTTTTTTCAAATCCCAAAACGCACAGCCGCCAGTAAACAACAGCAGCAAAAAGGTCAATCCATCCCCTCCTTCTCTTTCGCATACATGAAACGAACAATTTCTGCACAGTATGTCCTCTTTTCAAAACTCCTGCCGCAAACGATAGCTGCCAGTCCTGCGCCAGCTTTTACCGCCACCTTTTTCCATTCATTTCCTGTATGCACTTCAAACATTCCTGAAAAATTATCGAACATTTCTCTGAACTTAACTTTTAGAATCTTAATAATAGATCAACGGGAAATCCGGATTCCCGTGACAGATGGAAGAACCCATCCATGAATGTTCCTCCATTATGAACAGTTTTTGGTCAAAAGTCAATCCCAAAACACCCGAAATATGCGCCAAAAACATCTCAAAAACTTTGTGCATCTGAACCCATTATTTTAGCTAGACAATTTCGTTATTTGAAAATAATTGCCAAAATATCTCTTTATTTTTTATCTATAAATACCCATTCCAGCATTTTCCTTTCCATTGACTGACGAAACAAAAAATGGTAAAATACTATTAGTTTAAATTTTTAAACCATTATAAAAGGAGGGGCCGCGATGAAAAAAGGAATAGAACTCAAACAGCATTTTCATACCTGTATGCCTCTTTTTATCGCGCTGGGCGATGAAATACGGCTGACGATCATCGAAGCGCTGACGGACGAAGCCCTCACGGGGCGCACAAAAAACAACGATGTGAACAAAAATCAGCCTGATAAGAACAATGACCGTCAAATCAGCCTGCCCGCCCAGTCCCGTCCGCATGGCTTAAACGTCCGGGAGATCACCGAACGGACCAGCCTGTCGCGCCCGGCAGTTTCCCACCATTTGAAGATCTTAAAGACAGCCGGGCTGATCGATGTCCACCGGGAGGGAACCTGCAATTATTATTATCTCTCAATCGAAGACAGCACCCGGAAATTGATGCAGCTCGGACATCTGCTGGAATCCGTGCTTTCCATGAACGCCTGAACCAGGATGCATATCTTTCCATTTTCTGAATATACTGATCGTTGTACCAATTTATAGGATTCAGAAAGAGAGCATCAAACCATGAAGCACAACCGCACCCACTGCTCCGGGAGCACCAGCACGGACATTTTTTCCGCCCACCCTGACCCGGAGCTGCTGACAGAACTGCGACAGACCATGAGCACGATCAACACCGTTTTCAACCATTTTGAAGAGGTCGTCGATCCGACTCTGATTGACTGCTATATCTACGAACTGAAAGCCGCACACCTCCGGTATCAGTTCCTTTTACGACATATTAAACAACAGGAAAATACCATTTAACCGACACAAGGAGGACCTTTCTCATGACAGCCTGGTACGACAAAGCTATCTTTTACCATATGTATCCTCTGGGAATGACCGGAGCACCGTTTGCCAATCCCTATCCCGTCTCCGATGAGACAGCGGATGGCACCTGGGACGTTTCCGCCGATTCCCGCATGGACGAACTGATGCAGTGGATTCCCTATTTAGAGAGCCTGCATATTTCCGCGCTTTACATCGGACCGCTGTTTGAATCATCCACGCACGGCTATGATACCCGCGATTTCCGGCTCATCGACCGGCGGCTGGGGACCAACGTCTCGTTCCGATCTTTCGTGGACTGCTGCCATGAGCATGGCATCCGCGTCGTCGTGGACGGTGTATTCAACCACACCGGTCGCGAATTTTTCGCCTTCCGCGACCTGCAGGCGCACCGTGACCAGTCCCCTTACGCCGGATGGTACAGGAACGTCAATTTCGGCTGGGGCAGCCCGCTCGGCGATTCCTTCGGCTACGAATCCTGGCACGGCATCTGGGAGCTTCCCTGCTTAAACCACGGAAATCCGGAAGTGCGGAACTATCTGCTTGACACTGTCCGTTTCTGGGTGCAGGAATTTGACATCGACGGTATCCGCCTCGACTGCGCGGGCGATCTTTCCTTTGAATTTATGCAGGAACTGCGCCGGCTGGCAAATGAAATCAAGCCGGAATTCTGGCTGATGGGCGAAGTCATCCACGGCGAATACGCCCGCTGGGTCAATCCGCAGATGCTTCATTCCGTCACCAACTACGAGATGCACAAAAGCATCTATTCCGCGCACAACGACCACAATTATTTCGAACTGGCACACAATGTCCGCCGCCTCGAAGCAGTGGGGCGGGATCTCTACACCTTTGTGGACAACCACGACGAAGACCGGATCGCAAGCAAACTGTTAAATCCGGCACATCTTGCGCCGCTTTACACGCTGCTGTTCACTCTTCCGGGCATTCCATCCATCTATTATGGAAGTGAATGGGGCATTCAGGGACGCCGCGGACACAACTCCGATACGGAACTCCGTCCGAAAATCCTGCCGCCGAGACCACTTGCAGAAGAAATGCAGACCATCGACGGACAAAACACAGACATCCGCACAGATGACAACTGCCAGAGCTTTTCGAGCGCCACAGGCACAAACATACACGCAGGCGCAAACACCTGCTGCCAGACCACTTCAAGCACCACAGACTCAAACACAGATACCAGCGCAGGCACCGTGACACCGCTTACACTTCTGATCCAGAAACTCGCCGCCATCCACGCCGCCGAACCGGCGCTTCACGGTGGGCGTTATCAGGAACTTCTGCTGACAAACCGGCAGTACGCATTTGCCAGACACGGTGACCACCAGGCGATCCTTACCGCTGCCAACAACGATGACAACGCCGCTTATTTACAAGTTCCGCTTCCATTCCACACGACAACGGAACAAGCTACGGATCTGATTACCGGAAAATCGTTTTTGATCGATAAGAATACAAACAAAATTCAGATAGAATTAGAGGGTAACAGCGCTGTTATTCTCGGAATCACGGAGGGGTAACCTTATGAAAAAAGCAGCTTCCACTACTAAACGAACCACATCGAAAAAACCAAAGACAGAGGGACTTGGCGTGATCGGCGAGCTTGACCGGTATCTCTTCGGAGAAGGCCGCCACTACCAGCTCTACCACAAGCTGGGCGCACACCCTTATACATATCGCGGACAGGACGGCTACTATTTCGCGGTCTGGGCGCCGCACGCAGCCGCCGTCAGCCTGGTCGGCGACTTCAACGCCTGGAATCCGGATGCAACCCCGATGAAGCCGGTCGCAGACAGCGACATTTACGAGCTCTTCGTACCGGGACTTGGCGTGGGACAGCTCTACAAATTCGCCATCACCACGCACACGGGAACGATTTTATTTAAGGCAGATCCATATGCATTTTCGGCAGAATACCGTCCGGGAACCGCTTCCGTGACCGCCGATATCCGCGGCTTCAAATGGAACGATTCCAAATGGATGGAATCGCGCGCGGGCACCGATCCGGTCAAGGCGCCCATCTCTATCTACGAGGTTCACTTAGGATCCTGGAAAAAGAAAAACCGCCCGGAAAAGGACGGTTATTACACTTACATGGAAGCCGCGCATGAGCTGGCTGACTATGTTCTGGAAATGGGCTACACCCATGTAGAGCTCATGGGAATCGCCGAACATCCGTATGACGGCTCCTGGGGCTATCAGGTAACCGGCTATTTTGCCCCGACCTCCCGCTACGGAACCCCGACGGAATTTATGTATTTCGTCAATTACTTACATAAAAAAGGCATCGGTGTCATCCTAGACTGGGTTCCGGCGCATTTTCCGAAGGATGCACATGGACTTGCCGATTTCGACGGACAGGCGCTCTATGAGTACGCCGACCCGCGCAAAGGCGAGCACCCGGACTGGGGTACCAAGGTCTTTGATTATGCCAAAAACGAGGTATCCAATTTTCTGATCGCCAACGCGCTCTACTGGCTCGATGAATACCACATCGACGGTCTGCGCGTGGACGCCGTCGCTTCCATGCTTTATTTAGACTATGGACGCCAGGACGGACAGTGGGTACCAAATAAATATGGCGACAACAAAAACCTCGAAGCCATCGAGTTTTTCAAACATTTAAACAGCGTGATCCGTGGCCGGAAGGACGGCGCCATCATCATTGCCGAGGAATCCACCGCCTGGCCGAACGTTACCAAGAGCCCGGAGGAGGACGGTCTTGGATTTACCTTCAAATGGAATATGGGCTGGATGCATGACTTCCTCGAATACATGAAGCTCGACCCGTATTTCCGCAAATTTAACCACAACAAAATGACCTTCGGCATCACCTACTGCACCAGCGAAAACTTCATTCTGGTGCTCTCGCACGACGAGGTCGTCCACCTCAAATGCTCGATGATCAACAAAATGCCGGGCGAATACGAGGATAAATTTGCCAACCTGAAAGTCGGCTACACTTTCATGCTCGGACATCCGGGCAAGAAACTTCTCTTCATGGGACAGGATTTCGGTCAGTTCCATGAATGGGATGAAAAAGTCTCCCTCGACTGGTACCTTACGAAAGAGCCGTTCCATGCCGACCTCCAGAATTATGTGAAAGGACTTTTGACGCTCTACCACAAATATCCGGCGCTCTACCGCCTGGACGAGGAGTATGACGGCTTCCAGTGGATCAACGCCAACGACGGAGACCGCAGTATTTTCAGCTTTATCCGCCGCGATGAAACACAGAAAAAGAATCTTCTCTTCATCTGCAACTTCACCCCGGTAGACCGCGACGATTACCGCGTCGGTGTTCCGAAACGCGGCACCTACACGCTGCTGCTTGACCAGGAACACGGCTACTACAAGCGCGGCGATAAGATCAGCCATTACCGCTCCATCAAGAGCGAATGTGACGGACAGCCATACTCCTTCGCGTACCCGCTTCCGGCGTATGGAACTGCGGTGTTCCGGTTCTCATAAAATAATATTCCTATGAAGTCAAAAAAACTGCCGCAGACAGACTGTTTATATGGGGGGATACAGTCTGCCTGCGGCATGTTTTATTTATACGAGTTCTGATTCGTGACCCAATCAATTTTATCCGCGGATCGCCGCTTCCAGCTGCTTCAGCGCTTTCTCCACCGTCGCCCGCGGGCATGCGATATTGATCCGCTCGAAGCCCTCGCCGTCAGGTCCGAACATCGCGCCGCTGTCCAGCCACAGATGTGCCTTGCCCACGATCAGATGTTCCAGCTCTTTTTCATTCAAATGAAGCGCTTTAAAATCCAGCCACAGAAGGTAGGTTCCCTCTGGCTCGATCAGACGGATTTCCGGCAGATGCTCTTCCAGATACGCCTTCACAAACTTCCGGTTCTCCTCCAGATACGCTTTTAGCTGTGCAAGCCACTCCGCTCCCTCTTCATACGCCGCCTGGCATGCTACCAGTCCCATCAGACCGACCTGGCTGTAGCCTGCCGCCGCGATCTCCTTTAAGAGTTTCTTCCGAAGCTCTGGGTTCGGCACAAAGATATTGGAAATCTGCAGTCCCGCCAGATTGAACGTCTTAGATGGTGCCGTGCAGATCAGGCAGTTCTGCTCAAACTCTGCACCCAGCTTCGCAAATACTGTGTGCGGATGTCCCTCGCGGGTAAAATCACTGTGGATCTCATCGCTGACCACGAGCACACCGTGACGCAGGCAAATCTCGCCACCCCGGCGCAGTTCTTCCTCGCTCCAGACACGTCCGACCGGGTTGTGCGGACTGCAAAGCAGGAACAATTTGACCTTATTTTCGACGATCTTCGTTTCCAGGTCGTCAAAATCCATCGTGTAATAGCCATCCGTGATTTTCAGCGGGCTGTTGACAATCTTACGCCCATTGTCCGTAATTACTTCCGAAAACGGATAGTACACCGGCTGCTGAAGCAGTACGCCGTCACCTTCCTTTGTATACGCCCGGACAGCCGCCGCCAGCGCGAATACAACGCCCGGTGTCTTCACCAGCCACTCCGGTTTCGTCTCCCAGCCAAAGCGCTCCCGGTACCAGTTCTGGACTGCCGCAAAATAGCCCTCTTTTCCATCACTGTAGCCGAAAATACCATGTTTTACTGTCTCTTCCAGCCGCTCTAAAATCGCCGGAGCCGTCTGAAAATCCATATCAGCCACCCAAAGCGGTAAAATATCCGCTGGTTTTCCTCGCTCGATGACAAAATCATATTTTAAACAGTTGGTACCATGCCGGTCCACCACTTTGTCAAAATCGTATTTCATGCATTTTCCTCCCAATCCATCGTTCCTGTCAATGAACGGTTTTCACTCTGGCATCCTGTCATCCATGCCCATATCCCACTGCCCATGCAAAACCGATACCAGACATATCTATCCTCTTTTGTAACTGTTCAGTACCTTCACAGTCACGCGCAAAAATCCATTAAAAATTGCCTACGGCAATGGGATTTTTGCCTGCTGGCCCATGTTTTCGTACGGTCAGCGCAGTAAATGCGCAGACCTACTGAACAGTTACGATTTTTCAATATATGAATTCACATTGCTGAAATACAGCCGTTCTATTTACTGTATAAATATTTCTTTTATGCTATACATCACTTTTATTTCCGGTCGAACGAGCTTCCACCGCGCATCTCATCCTCATTTGGACTCTCTGCTGCTACAGCTTCTGCCGATTCCGGTGTTTCGTCCGCCGGTGCTTCATCCGCCGGTTTTCCTTCCAGCTTCTGCTGGTTCTGTGAGTTTTCCGCGTTCGTTTCCTCCGCAGTCTTTACCGGCTGCACCTCATCGCCTGTCTTCGCAGCCTCCGGCATCTCAATCCGGTCCTCGCCTTCCTGTTTCTTTTCCTCCAGCTCCGGAATTCCCTTTACCTCATGGAAAATCTTCATGAACTCTTTACCGGTGATCGTCTCTTTCTCAATCAGGAACGCCGCAATCTTATCAAGCGCCTCGCGGTTTTCACTCAGCAGGCGTTTTGCCTCCTCATAAGAAACCTTCAGAATATGCATGACTTCCTTGTCAATCTCTGCCGCTGTCATATCACTGCAATTCAGGACGGTTCTCCCGTTCAGGTACTGATTTTCCTGGCTTTCCAGTCCCATCAGACCGAACTTCTTGGACATACCGTACTGGGTTACCATCGCACGCGCGATCCGGGTTGCTTTTTCAATATCATTTGACGCACCTGTCGTTACCGTATCAAAAACGATCTCCTCAGCCGCACGTCCGCCTAAAAATCCGACCAGCATCGCGCGGATTTCCTTCTCAGTATTTAAGTACTTCTCTTCCTCCGGCACCTGCATGACATAGCCGAGCGCACCCATGGTACGCGGCACAATCGTGATCTTCTGTACCGGCTCCGAATCCTTCTGCAGGGCGCTGACCAGCGCATGACCAACCTCATGATACGAAACAATCCGGCGCTCTTCCTGGCTCAGGATGCGGTCTTTCTTCTCTTTGCCAACCAGAACCAGCTCAACTGCCTCAAATAAATCCTTCTGGGAAACGGCTTTCCTGCCATTCTTAACGGCTGTGATCGCCGCCTCATTCATCATATTGGCAAGATCCGCACCTACAGCGCCGGATGTCGCCAGCGCGATCTCCTCGAAATCAACCGTCTCATCCAGTTTTACATCCTTGGAATGTACCTTTAAAATCTGCACACGCCCCTTTAAATCCGGCTTATCCACGATAATCCGGCGGTCAAAACGTCCCGGACGAAGCAGCGCCGGATCCAGAATCTCCGGGCGGTTCGTCGCCGCCATGACTAAAAGACCCTTGGAGGAATCAAATCCATCCATCTCCGAAAGGAGCTGGTTTAACGTCTGCTCACGTTCATCGTTGCCGCCCAGACGCGAATCTCGGCTTTTACCGATCGCATCCACCTCATCGATGAAAATGATACACGGAGCCGACTGCTGCGCCTGCTTGAACAGGTCACGCACACGGGATGCGCCGACGCCGACAAACATTTCCACAAAATCCGAACCGGACAGAGAGAAAAACGGAACCTTCGCTTCTCCAGCTACTGCCTTGGCAAGAAGTGTTTTACCGGTTCCTGGCGGTCCGACTAACAGCGCACCCTTTGGCAGTTTCGCACCAATCTTCGTATATTTTCCCGGGTTATGCAGGAAATCAACAATCTCCGTCAGAGACTCCTTCGCCTCATCCTCGCCTGCCACATCCTTGAACGTAACGCCGGTTTCTTTCTGTACATATACTTTGGCATTGCTCTTGCCGACACCCATGATGCCGCCTCCTCCGCCCATGCGCTTCATCATCATATTGAAAATGACGAACATCGCTGCAATCGGAAGCACCCACTCGAGCAGAAGCATGATAATACTGCCTGTCGCGTCCACTTCTGCCTGTTCATAGGTCGTAACACCAGCTTCATCCAGCTTCTTTTCCAAATCCGGATCGTTGATCGGAATCGTGTAGTACTCCATTCCTACCAGATTTCCATATTTTCCCTGGCTGCCGCCATATTTCTTCGAATCTTCCTTCGGCGTGATCTGAATCTTTCCATTGCCAATCACAACCGATTCTACCTCGTGATCCTTAAGCATCTGATTAAACTCGCTGTACGGCATCTTATGCGTGCGGCTGCCTTGCCAGAGGTTGTGCATCATCGCCACGCAGAGAAGCGTAAACAGCATCGTCATGATCAGCACTGCATAATTCTGACCGCGGGGATTTTTTCCATTTTTATTCTGGTTTCCCTTATTATCCATACACTTTCTCCATTCTGTATCACTGTACATCCAGAATCTGCCACATCAGGTTACTCAAAAGCCCCTCTAAATCTGCCGCATCTGCTTCTCATCCGGCTTCATGCCCGCTTTTCTTCCCCATCAGCGCGCAAATTTCTGCGTACTCTTATCCATTATAGTGGCAGATTGCCTATAAATCAAGAAGTGAAAATATTAAAAACTTGTGAACTCCTTATAATATACCCGCGTTCCGCAAATTTTGGCATAACTGAGCCGTAGTCATATCCTTTATCCTGTAAAAAATCAACAAGTTTATATTTATTAATTGTCGCAACACCGTTTTCGATTTTACCCCATATTTCATTATTGAAAGTTAATGATTGAGCAAATCTCTCTGCATTATGATATACCCAATTACAAATTGTATTGTAGCAATAATCAACAGTATCATCTTGCGGTACTTCTTCTCTTATATTTCTTTCGGCTAATAATGCCGTTAATAGTAACAGGTAATTTATACTATCGCCTATCTTTTCAGCCCACATTTCTTTTGATATTGCCTTGCCCTGTTCGTAATCTTCAATTAGGTCATAGACTGATACGGTGTGTTTTGCCATCATACCGCCTAACGCTTTTACAGGCGTGCATTTCTGCAATTTGCCTGCCACTTTGAAATTATGTAATCTATCATCGGTTGCATATTCTTCTGCTTTACTGCATAGAACGCTTTTACACGTTTCTATGCGTTTGTTTATGATATTTTCAAATTGTTCAGTTCTCATATCGTCACCTCTTATTCGCACGGCTCGTACTTCGCGTGGAACACATCAGGCTTACACGGGTAATATTCCCCACGCAATCCCCTTATGATGTAATCGCCGACGCTTGCCTTCATATCGCCTTCTAATGTTGATATAAATATAACAGGCTCTAAGCCCTCTACACGGATAATATGTTTTTCTAATCCATTTGTAAATTTTATAATTTCATCAAGGTTATGTCCTTCCCATTGTACTGCCTCTATTTCACACGGTTTTGTTCTAAACTTCATTTTTGTTCCTCCATTAATTTTAACGTTCTTTTCAGTTTTTCGTCTGCAATTTTGTTTATTGTGTCATTGTCAATGTCAAATAAATATTGCAACTGTATCATCATTACAATTACGTCCGATAATTCTTCCTTTATGTCGTCTTTAACTTCGTCCATTGTTTTTCTTGCCGGTTGTCCGCTTTGTCTTATTCTCAAATACTTAGTCAACGCTTGTGTTAATTCAGCCATTTCTTCAATCGCTAATGGTATTTGCTTTATACCATAGTGTTTCGCTATGTCTAACCAATCTTGCTTTTTGTATATCGGCATAACCGCATTTTCTTCTAAATACTTTAGCGTGCGTAACCAATTTGCAAGTTGCTTGTGTTCTTCTGCACATTCCGAACAATTTTTAGTTGCGACTTCTTCGCAATGTTCTATCGCCTCATCAAGTGTCATTGGTTTTGATTTTATTTCTGTTGTCGAACGCATATTCCACGCTTCTCCAAGTTCATCATCTGACCTGCTTTCATTAATAAAACCTACTGTTGCACCGCAATTTTGACACTCAATTCGAAATCGCATTTCATCATACACGCCGCCGTCAAGAAATGCTACTTCTGCGCTCCCACAGAATGGACACGGCTTTAATTCATTCCACATTTTCTATTCCTCCAATTCGTCTATCTTCTCAAATATGTAATCTACCGCAGACTTCAAATCATTACCGACACTTTGAATGTTCTGCGGTGTCAGTTGTGAACCGACAAGCATTGTGTAACAAGTCTTTTCACTTGGTAATGCGATATTCACCGCTAAGCTACTTATCAATGCGACAATGAGTATTTTAAACCGCTTACTAAAGTATCGTCGTTCCTCTTCTTCGTTAAGATATTCATAAAGACTAACAACTACAACAAATCCCGCTACAAGCATAACTATAAACAATGCAGTTTTGAAATTGTCGCATAAATTAATTAAATAAATCAAACTCGGTCTAATTATCGGTGTATTCATCACTCATTCGCTCCTTCAAATATTGGTTTATACTTTTCGTCTATCGGTGTGTTGTACAATCCGCACGCCTCGTATTTGCCATACCAATTTGTGCTTGCCTCTCTTGTTATACCGTATCCTCGGCACTTGCAGTGACGTTTTCCCTCGTCCGTAATCGTTATAAAATTACAGCAGTTACGGCATAACACGCCCTCCATTTCGCCGTATTCTCGGTACATAGCACCGATTTTAATTCTCTTTTTCTTTGCCATTTTCTTCCTCCTCAAAATCGCTCACCACTTTTATAATTCTTATAACCACTTTCATAATAGTTTCATTTTCTGTGCAATTACTGCTATATCCAGTATGCAGTAATGCGCTTGCTCTACCCATTTCATAGTAATGAGCCATAAAATTCATGTTAAAAAACGAATTTTTTTCCGGAAATTGATTAAACATTTTTAATCTGATTTCTGCTTGCTCGAGCATTATATCTTGAACTGCCTCTTTTGCGTCTTTCGAGTTGCGAATTGAAGCAATGCAAAGGTCTATAAATTTTAATTTATTAAAATCTAAATTTTCTGTTTTTGCTTCGCCTAAATATTCTTTGAATATCTTGCGAATAATATCATCAAAATCATATGGCAAACGCGTATTCATTTCTATTTCCACGCCCATTGGTAATTTAATAGTCATTTTCTATCCCTCTATTCTGTGTATAACTCTTTGTTCTTCGTGTGTTCCGCGATTGTAGCGAGGAACTGTGCGTTGCACGGCTTAACTTTGTTGTAACCAACACTGTTGCCAAAGTATTTTTTAGCCATTTCGGGGCGAATATTATAAAACGTCACCTCTATTGTGTGGCGAATATTTCGTTCCACCTGACTTTGTGTTTTGCCAACATTTTCAGCCAACTGTCTATATATATCCGTTTGCTTTATTTTTTCGTTGTTTAACATTATCACAACGGCTTGTCTGATTAGGTCATAGCCTGCCAAATGACACGGTGTACCTAATTCCATTAATATCTTTGTTATTTCTTTTTCTTCGTTCATTTTCTTATTCCTCCTAAAAATAAATTAATCCATACCCTCATACAAACTTTTGTTGACCGAAATATCATCAATATTTGTTTCGTGTATTGCTGTTGCTATCTTCAATTTTGTTTCTCTGCACGGCATATATCCATATTTGATATATCGTATCATTCGCTCAAATGTTGACATTGGGAACAGTATTTTGTCATCGACTACCAATCGTTTTGTATGTAGGTGTTCAAAAAACTTATCGTCGTACATTACTTTATATTCAATATGTTTTCCGTCGTCCTCCGTTACTTCTTCTTTGAAATATGCAAACTTTGATATAGTAAAATCAAAATTTTCTAACATCGACTTTGCGTCATTGAAATTTTTACGACATAACTCCAATACCAACCCACTGTCTATATGCTTATATGCCTTGACATTGTCGTTTTCGTAGTAAAAATTATATTGCACTGTCAATGCGTTATCGCCTGTATATCCTTCTGTCTGACTGTCGAAGTATTCCACGGCGCAATAAAATTCTTCCTCGTTATCAAAAAATATATCTATGTCCTTTATCTTTTCACCGTTGAAAATGTTTTTAAAACAGCCGCCCGCTATGTATCCTTTATGTCC
>ERZ836760.258-NODE-258-length-84723-cov-4.793771_pt1 | contig 84723 bp, 102 predicted proteins | sample MGYA00519941_ERZ836760 | MGnify/ENA primary metagenome ERZ836760 (study PRJEB31850, sample SAMEA3708807) | human gut metagenome | biome: human gut; feature: human-associated habitat; material: faeces | place: China | collected 2014 ... | reverse complement strand
TTTGTCTGGATACTATACTCAAAATGAGGCCGGAACGGGTGGTTTATGTCAGCTGTGACTCTGCTACGCTGGCCAGGGATTTGAGGTACTTGGCAGATGGGGGGTATGTGGTGGAGAGAGGGAAGTGTTGTGATATGTTTGCGGGGACGGTGCATGTCGAGTCGATAATAATGATGCGGAATTGTGGTTTGAGGGCAAAATAGAGGGGCGAAACCACAAGATATAGTGGTTTTTGGCGAAAAATCGAGGAAAAAATCGGGCAAAAAATGGCCGTTTTTGACCCCGATTTTTTGGCCTTTCCACAGATGTGAGACAGGTAAAAGAGGATATGGGGTAAAATTTCAGGTCAGCCAGATCAAAAAATGGCTGGCCTTTTTTTATAGATCATAAAAAATAAAGGAGGAGTTTCATGCAGATTACAACCGATGAATTACGCAGGATGAAAAATCAGGAGGGACTGATTCTCCAGAGCTGCGGAGGAGATGCCCAGGAGTGGGTGGACGGAATCAACGAACTGTTAACACAGGAAGGCATTTTATTGGAGGGAACAGAGTTTAAAAATGTGAAGTCATTTCGTAATGAGGGATTGACCAATCTACTGTTTTCGTTTGAGGATGTGAAACTCGATCTTGGAAAGCTGGCGATATGGAGAATTAAGAGTCATGAAGCATTTGGGGGCACATGGCTGTCTGATTATGTTCCGAATCGGTTGGGAGGTTTTCTGGATGAGGTGCCGACACAAAAGACAGAGGAGATTCAGCAGCCGGGAGAACATCCGTGTCATCTCGGGATGTCAATGAAACAGTGAATAGGAGGATTGATAGTTAATCGGAACCCACACAGTCAATACACCATAGAAGGATGGTAAGTCAGAAATGAAAGATTATACAGTGAACACAGCCATAACCTTTCATACCGGATTTGATGACAGGGAGTGTAACTGCCTGATGTATGAAGGGATGAAGGAGAAGATTAAAAATGATATCCAAACCGCATTCTTAAATGATGAAAGCCTTAAAGGATATATTACCAGCGATCTGACGCTGCGGTTTCTGGACGGCTACAAGGTAAGGGTGGAATATGAGTTTTCCTGTTACGATGAAAATGAACAGGAGGCGGAAGGATTTTCCAACTACTGTGTAAAAGGAGTCCAGAGCAAACTGGAAGAACTGGGATACCGTATGGAATGTATCAGTTCAAAGGCAGAAGATATGGATATGGGGTGGCTGGATGAATTGGAATCCATGGTATTCCGTTAGAGAGAAGATCTGGAAATATAATCAGCCTGTCTTAAATAATAAAGTGTTTACGGCTGGTGAGACCGTGGAACCGCAGTTATGTCTTGGGGAATAAGGGCATAGCTGCTTTTTTTATGTCAAAATCCCACCGATTTGAAAGAAAGGACTGAGAACCATGACTGTAAGATTTATGAAAGGGACGTCAATCGCAGCGTTGGAGCAGGAAATGCAGCAGGTACCGGGGTTCAGGCCGCGAAAAAGCGGAATCATCAGGAGCCGGCAGGCTGGAGAGACAGCGGGAGTTGGAAGCTGCCGGTATGTCAATGTATGGAGGGCAGAAAAAGAACAGGGTATGGACGGCCATCTGGATACCGCAATGGATGAGGAAATGCCTCCTGCATTCTATCAGATTTTACTCAGACTGTTGGCAGAGGAGCTGCCAGGATCGGCTTTGACGGTCCGGGTAGGGAAGCTCCAGGAGGAAGGGGAGACAAGGGTTATGTTTTTTAAAAGCGAGGAACACAGGCGGCGGTTTCGGGCGCTCATGCGTTGCGGTTTATATCCTGGGCTTGTGACGGAACCGGGATTTGCAGCTGCCGTGTTTTTGTTGAGCAGCGAAGAAGGGCTCTGGGAAAAGGCCGGGCCATTTGTGCAGGAGCGCACGATTGACTACAGCCGATTCCGCCTTCACGGGGCAGATTTGGACAGCTACGCAACGTTCTGTGTGGCGAAGGAATTATGTACCGGAAAACCTTATGTGTCTTTATCGGAATTAGGGGACCCGGAGCTGTTCCATGACGGACTGCTGCGTCTGATTATCCATGCGGTCTTAATCAGCCGGCATGGAGTAGGGACTGTCTTAAAGGAGGAAGTGGAATGTTAGAAATCCGGATTGGCTATGGGGATATGGTTTCAGAGCAAATGGGAATTCCTATGTCGGCTTCAGACTTTGAGGCTGCCAAAAAAATACTGGACGAGGGGAAAGTCAGGAAGCAGCCGGTGACTGTCCGTTCTCTGGTTTCACCGGTTCAGCCGCTGTCAGAGATGATTACAGGGATGGATTACGGAGATGAGACGAGGCGGAAGGAACTGGACTTCCTGGATACGCGGCTGCGGCATATGACAAGGAAAGAGCAGGATATTTTTTCTGTGGCGCTTAAATTGGAAACGCCCGGAACACTGAAGGAGATTATCAATCTTTCCTATAACCTGGATTCCTATGATCTGTTGGAGGATATCAGTGATCCGGGGCGAACTGCGGCAGAGCTGTTACGCAGGGGAAAACAGATTGAGATACCAGAGGTACTGTACTCCATGCTGGATTTTGAACGCATCAGGGATTCCTACTTTTCAGATCATAAGGGGGATTATTGTCCGAGTGGCCTTGTCTTAAAGCGTGATGATACTGTTTATACAGACATATATCAGAACTACCTTCCGGATCCGGGATATGATAAAAATTCAATTTTTCTGCTTCATCTGCGCCGCCCTTTACGAAATGGAATGGTAAATGTTTCCCTGGCAATCCCGGCAGATGAAGAAAAAATGGAGCTGGCAAAAAAGGAATTGGGGATACAGGAGTTTTCCGAATGTCAATGGAATCAGTACGGCGGACCGCTTGATGAACTGCGTCATTATCTTCCGGTAGGGAGTAAGGTAGAGGAACTGAACCGGTTTGCCTGGTTTTTAAAAGAAAAGGTTTTGGACGGCACGGAACAGATCGTGGAGAAGCTGAAAGCAGTGTTAACCGCGGAATGTCCCCGCAGCCTGGATGAAGCCGTTGGTGTTTTAAACGACCTGGATCATTATCGGATCCTTTCGGAATTTAGGACACCAGAAGGCTATGCCAGATGGCGGATGAAGGATGACGGTTCGCTTTATGTTTCCCGGTTTTGTGAAGCATACCTGGATTGGAACAGCTTGGGGAAGGCGCTGATGAATCAGGATGGAACTAGATGGTCGGAACAGGGAACTGTGCTGTGTGATGAATGGCATTGCAATGAACTGAGCGAGAACGCTTCCGTTACCAGACTGTACAGTCCGCTGCAGGCAGAACTGGTGGATGAGGATGAGTATTGCTCCTCGCTCTCTTCTGTTGGATTGATTTCTTATGAGGAGGATATCCGGGATGCGATTGCCGCAGATGATATCTTAAAAACAGAAAAAGGACTTGGAGAGTACCTGGATAATCAGCTTTTAAAGCAAAGGGTAATCAGTATGCGCCCAACAGTGGAACGCTATCAGTATAATCTTTGGGGAGTGCTGGAAATCAAGAGCTATGGGGAGCTGAATCCGGAGGAGTTAGAGGTCATCAAACGGGAATGGGCCGGACAAGCTTGTGATGGCTGGGGAGAATGTTTTTCACAGGAAGGTATTGAGTGTGAGTCGGACTGTGATCTGTATGTCTATTTTGGCCATTCTAAATTCCGTGTACAGACGGAACAGGAACTGAAAGGGATTGTCCAGGAGCAGGAACTGACAGGCATGGAGGGGATGGGCGGCATCTCATAAAAAGTGGTAAAGGAGACAGCTGTGAAACGAGAAATCTGGAAGCGGAGGTGCGGGAGATTGATGCATTATGAACGTGTCTGTAGAGATTTGCAGCAGGCAGAGAAGAAATGCCGATTGGCTCAGGCCGAGTCCGTCTGAGAGACATTTTTGAAGGGAATGAGCATGGAGTGAATCATGCAGGAGGAAAACGGAGAAAAGGGGAGGAGAGATATGAGTAAACCCATGAAGGTATGGATCTATGCCTGCCAGTTTGCAGAAGATCCTGTATATCAGGGAGGTGTCCTTTCTCTGCCGGCTCACCGGGAGGCGGTGAGAGATGCGTTTCAGAGGGCCAGATTAAAGGAGGGGGAGCCCTATCTTTTGGATCGCGCCGGGGGCTGGCCGGGATTTATAGAATCTGTTTTGGATTGTTACAATCATACGCTGGAGGAATTGAATCTGTTAGCCTATAAGCTGGCACAAATGACTGAGAAGCAGCTCGAGGTTTATGAAGGTGTTCTGAAGGCTCTTCCGGAACGAAACATGAAGCAGGTTATCAATGGCCTGTATAACCTGGAGCGGTTTGAATTCCTTCCGGGGATCCAGTGTGACAATGAAATCGGGGAAATGACCATTGACAATGAACTGGATCCGATTTTAAAGGATTTGCCGGGAGACATTTACCCGCTTTTAGATACCGAAAAGGTTGGGGCTTATATAAGGGAAAAGGAAAACGGTGTGTTCACATCGAGGGGTTACTGTTACCGTGTTTCAGGCCAGTGGCAGGAGATCTATGACGGGAAGCAGCTTCCGGAACAGGTGGAGATTCATCCATCCCAGTTTTCCCTGTACCTTGTTCCAAAGGGAACAGAACCGGAGGATTTAGGCGTTGGGGCCTGGCTGGAACTTCCGTATGATGAAGCATCAAAAATCCAGGTGTTAGAGAATCTGGGACTGGAATCATTCAAAGAATGCAGGATTGCCAAAGTGCACACTGCAGCCCCACTGTTTGAGCAATTAACAGGGCGAGATCATGATATAGACCGATGGAATCACCTGGCGATGAAGCTATCGTCCATGACGGAAAAGGAGTTGCTGAAATACAAAGCAGTGGCTGAGTTTGAAAGCTGCTCCAGCATAGAAATGGCTACCGAGCTGACAGATATGCTGGACCAGTATGCATTTGATCCGGTACAGGTGACTTATGCCACCTACGGCAGAGAATGTCTGGAACAGATGGGAGCAGACCTGGAAGCACAGGCATTCCGGAGATTTGACTTTGAAGGCTATGGGAAAGAGATATATGCTCAGACCGGAAGGAAGCTCACGGCCTATGGGGCGGTCTCAAAGGAGCCCGGCTTGGAGGAGGTTCAGTCGGAGGAGCATGCCATGATGACGCAGGGAATGGGATAGAGGAGGTGAAGAAGTATCAACAGTTTTATATCCTGGGTGGGAGGCAAAAAGGCGCTGCGGAACACGGTGTATGAATTGTCTCCGGCCAGTTTTGAGCGTTATATTGAAGTGTTTGGAGGCGGAGGCTGGGTGCTGTTTGGGAGGCCGCCGGACCCGAAGGTGATGGAGGTCTATAATGATTTCAATTCCAACCTGACCAATTTATATGCCTGTGTGAAGAACCACACCATGGAGTTTTTACGCCAGCTGGGATTCCTGCCTTTAAACGGAAGAGATGAATTCCTTGTGCTGCGAAGGTTTTTAGAGGGGCAGGAGTTCAATCGGACTTTTCTGGCGCAGGAACTGGAGCTGGCAAGGCATAACTTGCCGCCTATGGAGTTTGAGGAACTGCGTTCCCTACTTCTGGAACGCGCAGCGCCGGGGGATGTCCAGAGGGCGGCGGCATTTTACAAGGTAATCCGGTACAGCTATGGAAGCGGCTGCACATCCTTTGGCTGCCAGCCCTTTGATGTGAGAAAGACCTTTCATCTGATCTGGCAGGCGGCGGACCGTCTGGCGAATACGGTCATCGAGAATAAAGACTTTGAGGCGCTCATCCGGCAGTACGACCGGGAGAACGCCTTTCTTTATTGCGATCCGCCTTATTTTATGACGGAGGACCACTATGAAGTGGAGTTTCCAAGGCAGGACCATGTGAGGCTTAGGGAAACGCTAGCAGGCTGTCAGGGAAAATGGATGGTCAGCTATAACGATTGCGACTATATCCGGGGACTGTACGAGGGCTGCCACATCACAGCGGTCAGCCGGATCAATAACCTGGCCCAGCGCTATGACCGTGGGTGTGAATTCCCGGAGGTGATCATTACCAACTATGATCCCCAGGAGCGGAAGAAATGGGGCCCACAGCAGATGGACCTGTTTTCTGCCGGGCTGTTGGGAGGTGAGATGGAATATGGAGGGAATTGAGAAACTCTGGTGGGCAAAGCGCTGGCTGGAGGAACAGACAGAAGGAAAACAGCGCCTGACAGTCGGAGCCGGGGGATATCTTTCGGTTAAAGTGGATGAAAGCTGTCTGGCTGCCTGTTACTTTACTATGGTCAGGAATCAGAAAACCGGGCAGTATCATGCAGACGTAAAGGGCTATCTGCGGACGTTCAGCGGGTACTGCAATGGAACACGGCTGGAGCAGCTGTCGGAGGAAATAAGCGGGCTGACGGCGCTTGTGAAGGAACTGGAGGCCGCGCAGCTTAGTGTGAGTGAAGAGGAACTCTGCCGGTTCTGTTATGAGTTGGAAACACAGGAAACAGCTGAAGGAGAGGAAAGGGAGGCGTGATGAGAAACGTGAAAATCAATGGGAGAGTGGCGGAGGATGGAAGCATCATCCTGCCGCCAGGTGTATTGGAAAGCATGTGCCTGAGCCCAGGGAATCTGGTAGCGCTGGAGTTTGCTCCAACCAGGCCGGTAAAAGAGGCTAACGGTTATGGGCCGCGGTTTCAGGTGGAAACGGGAATCTGTGAGACGGATATCATTGCCGATGAGGAGGAAGCAGCGTTAGTAGTCCCTCATGATTTGCTGAACGATGCCCATATCCCAATGGATGCCGGGCTGGTGGTGCAGACCATTCCGGGGGCTATCTTAATCGGTGATACGGATCCCATGGCGGCGGTCCAGGCGCCGCTTCTGGAGATCCTGTCCCTGTTTGGGATATCTGAGGAGGAAGCGTACAAGGCAATCGAAGAAGGAGGATATTACGATGAGTAAGCCGGTATATAAGGTGATGGACAGTAAGGGGAGGGTGTTGATTCCGAGGGAACTGCGTCTGGCGGCCGGTATGTGCGGCGGGGATATCCTGGCACTTCAGCTCCAGGAAGGGAAGGTATCCGTGCGTAAAGTAGAAATCGTGGAGGTGGGGGACCAGTCACCGGAAGCAGTAGAAGCCTATGTCCGCACCGCCATTAAAACCATGCCGGATACGGTCCGCTTAAGCCTGATCTCAGACCTGTCCGGGCTGGTCCGGGAGAAGGAGGGGAACCATGTCGGATAGTCAGATTTATACAGACAGGGATTGTGTGGAGACAGGAAGCGTCTGTTCCCTGAAAGGGAAGGTGGTTGTCCTGAAAGAATCTGCCCTGGAGGCTGGCTTTGGCCGGCAGCTTTATTACTGCACGGGCGGGAATGGGGCCAATGCCGATGCCCTGGGAAAGTCTGTGTTTCTGGTGAACTTGAAGAATGGTGAATTTGAACGATGTGCCCGGGATCATGTGCTTGGGGTGTTGAAGCCGGAACTTCTGCCGGCTGAGGAGAAACTGCAGCTTTCCCAGATCCGTCCGCCCGGAGCCCTGCCGTTGGAGAACCATGAACCCCAGTACAGCGGATACAGCTTTCTGGAGGATGGAAGGTATGCGGCCGGGGTGTGGCTCTGTAATGAAAAGGAAGCCATGGAATATGTGGAAATGCAGAAACCCTATCAGCACCGGATTATGCTCTGTGACCGGAATGATTTCTGTGTCTGGGAGGTGCGGGGTGGCAGGCAGGTTTACCCCACACAGGAAGCGCTAGAGCAGATGCGCCAGGGATTGGAAGGGAGTCAGGGACCGATACAGATGTAAGAAAAGAAATTGCGATTTAGCCCATGGCTTTGTCAGGTCTGCTGTATGTTCTGCCCCAATGTTTGTTGTTTTTTGTGAATTGCTTTCCAAGGTATTCGCTATGAAAACGGAAGGAGCAGCCCCGGATTCCATCGGAGCTGTCTACTTTTTTCAAGAAGAACAGTGGGAGAGGCGGCCATTATCCACAAGAAATATGAAGGGATCCAGTCGGCTCACCGGCTGAACCAGCCAGGAGGGAAAAACAGACCGGAACAGGAGGAGGGCTGAGCCGCCTTTTCACAGGGAATAAGCCTGTAATCGAGGAGGTATATGATGAAGTTTGAACACACACTGCAATTCATGATGGATTTTTATGCGGAACTATTTCCAACCAGGAAACATTGCCTGAATCATTTATTTTGCACCATTGGAAATGGGTATGAATGGGAGAATGGAGAATTAGTCGATCATGATCATGATGAGCTTCTAAAACGTTGGACGATATCCCCCGATTTAGAAAGAGCACAGGAGAATAAAAGCAGGATAAATTTTTATATCAATTGCACATTGCCAAGAATGAAGCTAATGGCGGAGCGGTTACACGAAAAATATGAATTCTGGTATCCACTGGATAAGGAATATTCCCATTTATTTCATGACCCGGCTGATATGCAGGAAGACTGGCGGGAAGGAATAAAGGAATGTATAGAATGCCTGAGGCAGGACGGAATCGAAGTTGACATGGGTGAGGAAAGTGCGATGAGCATGAAACTTTAAAAATTGCACAAGTAGCTGTAAAGAGAGGCGGGGAGAATGAGGTTGAGATATAGATATCGGGCGCGGGACGCTCCTTAAGGAAGCGCATGGTGGGAGCGAGCACTGTTAGATTCAAAAAGGTAGACGAAACAGACAGAGAAGGGAGTGAGCGCCCATGCGTGGGATTCGGGTGGAAAACGGGCGGATTATATACTTTGGAAACCCGGCCGGATATATTGCCGGGAGCCAGGCGGTGGTGGACCCAATCTTCAAGGGGAAGGAACTGAAAGCCTATTTGGAACGGCAGGGAGGGATTGAAGCCGTGGTATGGAAGGGCGGCGTATACGACCGGCTGATGAATGGGCAGGCGGAGGCCCAGGGCTGTGAACCCTTGAAGAACTGCCGGATCTGGCAGCTAAAGCCTGAGGTCAATATCCATATGAAATTTATTGGCTATGATATGCTGGTTGAGAGATTCGGAGAACCGGACCCACAGAATTACCACATGGTTTATGACGGGGAAATAGAAACCAATGAATTAGAACGGATCTATGAGAAATTTGATAGCGTGCAGGAGGTTCCGGGTTATACGGGACATTCCCTCTCGGTGTCAGATGTGATTGAGCTATACGATGAGGAAGCCAGTGAATTCTATTACGTGGATTATAGGGATTTCAAACAGGTTGCATTTGGGGGACCGGAACCGGTCCAGTCCCAGGTGCTTCAGTTGTAGCGATGGAAACCAGGCAGCGAAAGGCTGCCTTTTATCATGTGAGGAGGATCAATTCATGAGAGAAAAAATGAAACGTGTGAAACATGTGGTGGAGAATAACATGTGGAAGGTACGGGCGGTTCTTGCAGACCGTTCCGGTGAAAATTTCATTGATAGCGCTATCAAGATCTTGATGGCTGTAGTGATCGGCGCTCTGCTGCTGGCCGGTCTGTACGCATTATTCTCTGAAAATGTGTTACCCACTTTGTCCCGGCGCATTACCGAGATGTTCAACTATGCAGGCTGACAGAAAACGCAGAAAGAAAAAGAAAGAAGGAGGAACGTTATATGCCTACTGTAGACGTAAGAATTACATCCATGTACCCGCCCAGCGAGGTGGGAAGTATCCGGGGGTATGCATCCGCCACCATCGACAGTTGTCTTGCAATCCGGGGAATCAAAGTGATGGACGGAGGAGAGCGGGGACTCTTTGTTTCTATGCCCAGCCGGAAGACAACGGAAGGGTATAAGGAAGTGTGTTTCCCGGTAACGGCGGAGTTTAGGGAACAGCTTCACAATGCAGTGTTATCAGCCTACCAGCAGGCGCTGGAACAGTCTGTGGCCCAGCAGACAGGTGCTACCCAGCCGGAAGCGCCGGAACAGGCCGGAGAGCAGCCGGGCCTGCAGATGTAGGGTGCAGGGAGTCCTGTTTCTCTTTCTGCTGCTGGCCGCCTCCTTTGTGGATCTGAAGCGGCGGGAGATTCCGGACTGGGTGAGCGGCGGCATAGCTGCCCTTTCACTTATGCACGTTCGGCTGGAATGTCTGTTGGGGCTTATCCCGGCGCTGTTTTTCCTGGCAGCGGCAGTAAAAGGTGGAATTGGCGGCGGAGATGTGAAGCTGGCGGCAGCCTGCGGCCTTGTGCTGGGGCTGCCGGGTGCCCTTATGGGAACGATAGTAGGATTAATGCTCCAGCTTCTGTTTCATTTGTGTGCAAAGTGCGTGTTGCTGTTTTTCAGAAAGCAGGTATGGTCTGCGTATCCAATGGCTCCATTCCTGGCTATTGGATACGCTGCCGCTTATTATATTTAGGAGGAGTCGGAAAATGAAGAAAAGGGTTCTTAGTTTGTTGGTACTGATTGGCTGTGTGAGTGTTTTCTGTCTTCGGTTCAGAAAAAAGACAGATTATCTGCAGTGAGGTAAGGGTTATCAAGATGGAAGTAGAGAGAGCCAATGCATTCACCATGTATTATGAACCGTTTGAACTGGAGGGAAAACGGCTTTACGGAACCGGGTACGCCGTGGATCATGACACGGTCCCGGACGGTTTTTACTGCTACGATGTGTGGATTGATGAAACAGGAGAAGGTGAGGAGCACGTGTTCGTCAGCCAGTATCCCTTGAAGGAAAACATAAGCGGTGCTGTTATTTCAGACGAACCGATTGACTTTCATGGTGAAAATCAGATGTCGATGAAAGGAATTCAGTTTTTGGATGATGAGCCGCTGGCTTCTTTAAAGTGGCTTCTGGAACAGACGGCAGATGGTCCTGTAGCAGCCGAGACAGCCGAATTTTGCATGGTTCAAGGATAGAGAAGAAGGGAGAAGAAGATGAATTTCTTTAAGAACAGAACAGTGATCGGCTTACTTTGCATTGTACTGTCCCTGGTGATCTGCTTTGCAATCACGCCGATGTTTAACCGGACGATCAACGAGAAAACAGAGATTGTCCGAGTTACCCAAAACATCCGGATTGGAGATGAGATTACAAAGGATATGGTGAAACCGGTGGAGGTGGGAGCCTACAACCTGCCGGAATCTGTTGTGCGAAACATAGATGAAGTGATTGGTAAGTATGCATCGGCGGATATGGCGCCGGGTGACTATATCATCCGTTCCAAGGTGGCGGAGGAACCGGCAGCGGAAAATGCATATCTTTATAACCTAAATGGGGAAAAGCAGGCCATTTCCGTCAGCGTGAAGGCCTTTGCCAATGGGTTGTCCGGAAAGCTGATTAGCGGTGACATTGTATCTGTGATTGCGCCGGATTATAGAAAGCAGGGTTCTACAATAATTCCGCTGGAGCTCCAATATGTGGAGGTTATTGCAGTAACGGCAAACAGCGGATATGACGCCAATACCGGGGAACGGAGCGATGAGGAGACGGAGAAAGAGCTTCCGGGAACCGTGACCCTTTTGGTTACACCGGAGCAGGGAATGGTTCTGGCGGAACTGGAAGCGGAAGGGAAGCTGCATTTATCCCTAGTGTACCGGGGGACAAAGGAAAATGCCCGGAAGTTTGTGGAGGCCCAGGAAATCATGCTGGAAGAACTATATCCGCCAGAGGGTGAGGGAACGGAAGAGAGTACGGAGAAGGAAAGCGGAACCGAAGAAACAGAGGCAGTAGAAGAAGTTGGTGAAGAAACAGTACAGGGAGAGGAGACAGAGGCAACCGCAGGAAGCGAGAGCGGGGTGGAGTAAATGCTGAATTTCAAAAAAGGAAGTATTTTTGACCGCTCAGCAAAGGCGCAGGAGGACTTCATAGATGAGCCGAGGAATCAGGTCTTGGCGGTCTGGGGGAGTCCGGGAAGCGGTAAATCCACAGTGGCTGCGAAGCTGGCAAAGTATCTGGCTGGGAAGAAGCGGAACGTGGTTCTCCTGACCTGCGATATGACAGCGCCCATGCTGCCCTGTATCTGCCCGCCAGCGGACCTGGAATGTGAACATTCCCTGGGAAGTGTGCTCGCAGCCGTCCAGGTGACCCAGTCCCTGGTCCGTCACAACCTGATTACCCATAAAAAGTATGACTACCTGACCCTGATGGGGATGCTGCGGGGAGAGAATGAATATACCTATCCGCCTTACAACGCGAAGCAGGCATCGGAGCTGATTGCATGTCTGCGGGAAATGGCCCCTTATGTGATTATCGACTGTGGAAGCTACATTGCCAATGATATCCTGTCGGCTATTGCGCTGATGGAGTCCGATGCAGTTCTCCGCTTGGTAAACTGCGATTTGAAGAGCATCAGTTATCTTTCCAGCCAGCTGCCCCTGCTGCGGGACAACAAATGGGATGCGGATAAACAGTACAAGGTAGCTAGCAACATTAAACCCAATGAGGCCAGTGAACATGTGGAGCAGGTGCTTGGAAGTGTGACGTTTAAATTGCCTTACTGTGCGGAACTGGCGGCGCAGAGTCTGGCCGGGGATCTTCTGGCGGATTTATCTTTGCGGGAGAGCAAAGGGTTCCGAAAGGCGATTGAGTCAATCAGCAGGGAGGTGTTTGGATGTTAGGGGAAAAGCGTTCCGAAGATATATTTGGGCCGGGACCGAAGCGGGAGGCTGGCGGACAAGCGGCAATGGCAGGAGTGGCTGGTGCTGAACAGGAAGTAGAACTGCAAAAATATAGCGATTCCGAGGGGCTTAATATACGAACTGAGGACGAATCAGCGCAGAGAGGAGAAAGAGAAGCCGCTGTGCCGGAAAAACAGCCTGTTTTGGAAGAACTGGGTTTAGAAGAGATCAGTAGAACAGAAGGGGAGGACGGAGAACGGCTGCTCTTTCAAGAATCGCAGGTTCCCCGCGCCCACAACCTGTTCTTTTCCCCACAGGGAGAAGGCCGGGAATTTACGGATGTTTTAAAAGAAGTGCAGGAGTACATTTCCAGCAAATATTCCACGCTGATTATTGACCAGGGAAGCGGAGACGTGAAAGACCAGATTAAGCGTTATATCACGAAATATGTGCAGGACTACCGGATTGCAGTAAAGGGTATGGACCGTCAGGAACTGGTGGATACCATTTATACTGAGATGGCGGAGTTTTCTTTTCTCACTAAGTACGTGTTTGGGACAGGGATTGAGGAGATCGACGTCAACAGCTGGCGGGATATTGAAGTCCAGTATTCTGGGGGCGTTACGAAGAAACTGACCGAGCGCTTTGAGAGTCCCCAGCATGCAATCAATGTGATCCGCCGTATGCTTCACACGTCCGGTATGGTTCTGGACAATGCCAGCCCGGCTGTGCTTGGGCATCTATCCAAGAACATCCGAATCGCAGCCATGAAAACGCCGCTGGTGGATGAGGACGTAGGGATTGCAGCCTCGATCCGTATTGTGAACCCACAATCCATGAAGCAGAAGGATTTTATAAACGGGGGAACGGCAACCCAGCCGATGATGGATTTTTTGACCGAGTGTCTGCGGTATGGGATCTCCATCTGTGTGGCAGGGGCGACAAGCTCCGGGAAGACAACACTGCTTGGATGGCTTTTGACTACCATACCGGATAACAAGCGGATTTACACCATTGAGAGCGGTTCCAGGGAGCTGGCGCTGGTGCGCGAGAAGGAGGGTGTGGTAACGAATTCCGTCATCCATACCCTGACCCGGGACAGTGAGAATGAGCGCCAGAGAGTGGATCAGATCGCCCTGCTGGACATGGCGCTGCGGTTTAACCCTGATATTATTGTGGTGGGGGAAATGCGCGGGCCGGAGGCCAATGCGGCCCAGGAGGCGGCCAGGACTGGCGTGGCGGTGGTAACCACCATCCATTCCAACAGCTGTGAAGCCACATACCGGCGTATGGTGTCCCTGTGCAAACGGGCGGTGGATATGAGCGATGAGACCCTCCTGTCCTATGTGACGGAGGCCTATCCAATCGTGGCATTCTGTAAGCAGCTGGAAAACCGGGAACGGCGTCTGATGGAAATCCAGGAGTGCGAAATCCGTTCGGATGGAACCAGGAGCTACCGGCCGCTGTTCCAGTACAAGATCACGGAAAACCGGGTGGAGGATGGAAAATTCATCATTGAAGGCCGCCATGAGCAGGTGCATGCCATATCGGACGGGCTGGCAAAACGGCTGTTGGAGAACGGGATGCCAGGTGAGACGCTGAAGAAGTTGAGGGGAGGTGTGAATGTATGACATTGATGCAGCTTTTAGCCTGCGCCGGTATGATAACCGGTGCTTTTTTAATTCTGGGCCTAAAACCGATGGAATTTACAGACGGCCTGTTTGGCTTCCTGCTGCAAAAGCCCAGAACGTTAAAGGAGGAAATCAACGAGGCTACCAGCCGGAAGAAGCCGGGGGTGTTTCGCAGGGAAATCCGGGCAGCTCAGGAGATCCTGGCCATGACGGGCCGGGAAAGCCGTTTTTCCATGGTCTGTGCAGCCAGCCTGTCCTTGTTCTGTCTCGGCGGTTCTCTGGCTATCCTGATGGGGAACTATTTTCTGGCCCCGGTCCTGGCGGTGGGCTTCCTGTTCTTTCCATTCTGGTATGTGCGGCTGACAGCTGGCCATTACAAGAAGAACGTGGCCGCGGAGCTGGAGACCGCCCTGTCCATCATTACCACAGCGTATTTGAGGAATGAGGATATCCTGACTGCGGTGGAGGAAAACCTGCACTACTTAAATCCACCGGTCCGCAACGTGTTCCAGGAGTTTTCGACCCAGGTGCGGATGGTGAATCCCGATGTGGAAGCCGGGTTGCAGGCACTGAGAGGGCGGATTGAGAACGATGTGTTCGAGGAGTGGTGCAATGCACTGTGTGACTGCCAGTATGACCGCAGCCTAAAGACCACGCTGACGCCGATTGTGAGCAAGCTGTCGGATATGCGGATCGTGAATGCGGAGCTGGAGCTGCTGGTGACGGAACCTAGGAAGGAATTTATTACCATGGTGATCCTTGTCATTGGAAATATCCCGTTAATGTATTTCTTAAACCACAGCTGGTATGAGACGCTGATGTTTTCCTATATGGGACAGATCATCCTGGCGGGATCGGCGGCTCTTATCTTTGTCAGCACGGCATGTGTGATCCGGCTGACCAAGCCGCTGGAATACAGGAGGTGATAGGGATGATTGGATTACTGGTCTGTTTTGGCGGCCTGCTGGCGGCTGGATTATTTTTCCTGGCAGCGGATTTGCTGCGGCTGCCGTATTTAAAGACGTCAAAGGCGATGATTAACACAGGGAGAGAGAACAGAAAGGCAGCAAAGAGCCTGGAAACGTACCTTCTTTCCCTGGCGGTGAAGCTGGCGCCTTATATCCATATGGATGAGTATAAACGGGGGCGGCAGAAAAACATCCTAAAGGCCAGCGGGCTGAATATGGAGCCGGAGGTGTATCAGGCCTATGTTATTTCCAAGGCCGGGCTTGTGCTGCTGGGCGTGATTCCCTGCCTGTTGGTGTTTCCACTGCTGGCTGTGATTGTCGTGGTTCTGGCTGTGATGGTGTATTTCAAGGAGCAGGAGCGGGCAGATGAGATGTTGGCGAAAAAGAGAGGAGAGCTGGAAGGCGAGCTGCCCCGGTTTGTGTCAACCATTGAGCAGGAATTGAAAAACAGCCGGGATGTGCTGTCCATTGTGGAGAACTATAAAAAGAACGCCGGGGAAGAATTTGCCAATGAACTGGAAATCCTGGCGGCGGATATGCGCTCCTCCAGCTACGAGGCAGCGCTCACCCGGTTTGAGGCCAGGATCAACTCCCCCATGCTCTCTGATGTGGTGCGGGGGCTGATTGGTGTGCTCCGCGGCGATGACGGGGCCATGTATTTTCAGATGCTGTCCCATGATTTCAAACAGATGGAGCTGCAGCGACTGAAAAAGGAAGCCCAGAAGATCCCGCCCAAGATCCGGGTGTTCAGCTTCCTTATGCTGGTGTGTTTTATTGTCACTTACCTGGCGATTATTGTATTTGAGATTCTAAAGTCTATGGGGAGTATGTTCTAGAAAAGGAAAAGACGGAGGCGCGAAGACATGAGCAGTGTGAAGAATCAGACAGGAATAGCAGAAAAAGAAGACAAAAACGGGATTGGGAGAAAGCTATCTGGAACGGTGCGGGAATTTTTAGAGAGGCATCCTGAAGAACCGGTGTTTATGATGACACCAGGTGGATATGTGTATCTGGTTCCGGAGCAGATAGGGAATCTTTTGGCGGGGCAAGCCGTCCCAAGCAGCCCGTATAGTTGGAGGGAATGTGTCCAGATCAAGGCGGAGGAACTTCTACAGCAGAAGGTGGATTCAATGAACCATGCGGATGGCACCTGGTATGTGTTGACGCGGTTAAATGAGCCGGAAGTTCTTCCTGCCAGAACCAGTGAGGAGGGGATGGTGTGTCACGTTTAAGGAAGATTCTTGCTGAGCGAGGTGGGGAAGGGTACATCGATGTGGCGGTTTTAATCCTGTGCGTCATGCTGGTACTGGCCCTTTCCGTAAAGATTCTGCCTGTGTTTATCGCAAAACAGCAGCTGGATACCTTTGCGACAGAGCTCTGCCGGGAGGCGGAGATTGCGGGCCGGATTGGGAGTGAGACGAACCGGAGGGCGGCTGTCCTCAGAGAAAAGACAGGACTTAATCCCGAGATCCATTGGTCAGCCAGTGGTCGGATTCAGCTCAATGAGGAAGTAACGGTGCAGCTGACCAGCCGCTATGATCTGGGGCTGTTTGGAGGGCTTGGTTCCTTCTCGGTCACCCTCCGGGCTGCGGCAACTGGAAAGTCAGAGGTGTATTGGAAATGAAAAAATGGCTGGTGTGTTTAAAAGATAAACGTGGGACTGCATTTCCTTTGGTAATCACTATAACGCTGGCCTGCCTTTTGATTCTGTGCGGGACCATGGAATTTTTCCGTCTTAGCCTGATCGCCTCCGGGGTGAAGGAAGTCCTGCAGGATGCCGTGGTTGTGGTGGTAAATGATAACTACGCCAATGTCTACCGCGGAGTACGGGAAGGATACTCGGGCGGATATTATACGGAAGGATACGGCTTTGAGGAATCGGTGGATACCGGGGATATTTATTACCACCTGGATGAAACGCTGGGAACATGGCGGGAGGGTGGAAGCCGGGTGAAATATACAGGAGGCGTTCTGGAGTATAAGATTACCGGGCTGGATGTTACAATCCGCAATGCGCCTCTGGCACCCTCCGATCCTGCAAATGCCCAGCGGTTTGAAGCAGATGCCATGGTCTGGCTGGAGGTTCCGGTGCGGTTTGCAGGGAAGACATTTCCTTCCATGAAGATGAAACTTAAGGTACAGGCTGGTTATATTGAAATATTCTGAAAAATAGGGGAGAAAGAGGGGGAAATGGGAAAAGTCGCTGGACTTTTAGAGAGGGTTACGGTATGTTATGTCGTACAAAGATAAAAGTATGAGGAGGCGTGATCAATGAAACTGAATGAGCGGATGAAGCGGCGGCTGGCTGTCCTTGGTTGCGTGGTCGTGGGAGCTGTATTGATTGCAGCAATCGGCAGCCAATTCAGAGGAGAGGCACAGGGAAACAATCAGGCGGAGGCACGGACAGAACAGACGGAAGCGGTGACAGTAGCAGTAATACCGACTGAAACAACAGAAGAAACAACAGAGGAAGAAACAGAGCCAACCAAACCGGATATCATAGTGAGAACCGAACCGGCAACGGAACCTTCCAGGACGGGGACAACGGAGCCAACAGCGGCTCTGCCGGCACAGACGGACCGGACGGAACAGGCCGTGCAGCCGGCTCCAGAAAAACCAACTGCTCCCCCAGAAGAGGTGTTGAAGAATCCTGCCCAAAAGCCGGATGGAGAGTCTGTGGAAGAAACTCCGGAGGCCATACCACATGAGGAGGTTGTGCAGCCCAGCGAGGCGCCTGCACAGGCAGGGGAGCCGCAGTATGGAACTACACAAAATGGGAAGATTTATGTACCGGGATTTGGCTGGATTGATGAGATTGGAGAAGGACAGGGAACGGTAGCTGAGGATATGTATGAAAATGGAAATAAGATTGGCATTATGGATTAAAAGGGTTGTAACGAGACACCGCTTCGGCGGTGTTTTTTCTTTGAGAATGTGCAGGAATGGGGTCAAGATACTGGCTGTGCTGGCAATGGCCTTGATGCTTATGTCTCCTCTCACTGCATATGCAGTCGGGGAAGGGAATCTGGATGGAGGCGGCGGGTCCATGGGACAGGGAACCTCACAGAACAAGTGGACGCCCGGTATGGAGGGCGTGAGGGTGACGGTCATCCTGGCGGATACCAGGACCCCGGTAACACAGCCCATTGACGTTACAAACAAAAGGCCGACCAATATCCAGTTGCATTTTGGGAAGGTTAGCAAGCTGTCCTATAACAAGGGGACTGCGCTGAGCGCAGGCGGTGGGGCTTATACGTTCGTAAATCCGGGACAGTCCCTGCCGCGGATCATCAGCTCCCAGAGCCTTGGCGCGGCCAGCATTGAGGCGATAAAAAGCTATTTTACTGACGAGCAGGTCATCCGCAGTATTGCGAACCTGACAGGAATGGACTTTGAAGTGCTGACAAATGGCAAGTATAAGCTGATGTTGGAACCGATTGCCTATGTTGTGTTTCAGGGGGTGAACGTGGCAATAACTGCCACGGAAGCTGCCCTGTATGATCAGACGGTAAATGGCGCTATGCGGGCAATGCTCCCTACGGTTGCATTTCAAAATTTGCCGCTGTCCATGTTTTTGGAGACTGCAGATTTAGGATATCCTGCCTGGAGCGGGCCAAAGTCTGGTGTGCGTTCCAACCAGGAAATCATCATGTCCCTGGGGCTGGGAATAGTGCGTTTTAATGAGACAACCACGCCGCCAGCCGTGGATGCATTTGATTATGAGTACCGGGTGAATACGGAAGTTATCACCGCTGTGACTGTAAAGGGAGGCCAGTCGGATCCGGACCACCCGGTCTCAGTTACCTTCCGAGTGGCCGGAAGAACGATACGTGTGGATCATGTATATTATCCGGAAGGGGACAGTCAGATAGCCTGGATTCGCTGGACTACACCTTCTACACCGCAGACCATGACTATACATGTCACGGTTTCCGGCGGGGGAAGGACCGACAAAAACACGATTACAGCCAATATCGTAGACCTGAGTAAGAACCCTCCTCCAGATCCCAATGCGGATGACCGGAATGACGGCTTTACCATCCCGACAGTACCAGGCAGGGAACAGGTGACGAGAGCCGATTGGGGTGTGTGGAGGCCGTGGTGGTATTCTTACTGGGTCTGGCACAGCGGAGACGATGATGACGATGGATATTGGTGCGATCACGCGCGCTTCGTTTTCAGTTAATCTGTGTAGAAATACGCAATAAAGCTGAACAGATTTCCAGCGGAAATCTGAACTCTGCATTTGAATCGGCAGGTGTAATTCCTGCCTGACCTCGTGTGAGAGGTGACAAAATCCCTAATACTCCGACATGCGCCGGATTGCAATAAGCCCAGTGTATGAAGCTCGGTGAAGAGCGGTAAAAACGCCTGTGATGGGGCAAGTAGCCGCGGGGGCTATAAGACAGTCATGCTTAGTATGTCGAAAGACTGACGAATACTTGAACGTACAGCTCGTAACACCAAGGATACCGAAATAAGAAGGTATTCGCCCCAGAATGGGGTACTGTCGTTGGACGGCACCTGTGGTCGTGGCGTCCAACAGAAAACCGCAGGGAAACCACGGTCAAATGTCTTTAGCAAGCGTCACACCGGCTAAAGACGGCAGTCGGGCTACAGAGTAGAGCTAAAACTGTTATGTAAAGCTAGAATGCAGGGAACGAAGGAACCACAGCAGAGAACGGTAAGCCGTTAAAAGAGTTATTGCACTTGCTCTAACAGGCAGGAAATGGCCTGTGAAGCTGTGGGACGGCAGCCCGTAGTAGCGAGGAAGCACCGTAATGGGTGTGGAGCGAAGGGGCATAGTCTGTATAGGAATCGCAACTGTATAGATGGAGCGCCGTGTGAGGGGAAACTCTCACGCACGGTGCGAACCGGGGGAAAAGCCCTCTGACTGCCTGACTGTTGGTTACAGCCAGGAAAAAGATGTGGCTTACCTATCGGTACGGATGGTGGGAGTTTGATTACGACCGTTACCATGCCAGACTAACTGCTGAGATGAAGATCCATCCGGATGAGAAATCCCCGACCGCTTCCGGAGATACACTGAAATCCGGATATGGCATCCAGGAGACAGTGACAGCAGGGGTGAGCACCAATCAAAGCCATGCGGTGACAGAAGCCCAGAATGCCATCACCTACTTCCCGGAATTTGATTATCAGAGCTACTGGCGTGTACTGGAGCGGATGGGGCGGGGATACCAGACCCGGTTTGAGTTTGAGGAAAACCCGTTTAGTACCTATGGGCGGCGGACACATTTTCTGCCGATCTGGTATCCCGATGGCAGCTATACGCCCTATACCTGGCTGATTGACGGCTGGACACCGGTTGGGATGCTGTCTATGAATCTGACGGATTCGGTCCGGGTGCGCGGGAATCTTTGGCAGGATTGGCATATTTCGCCTCAGGAACCGAGGTAGGATTACGGCTGTTTTAGAACAGAAAAATAAGTAAATAAAGTGAGGGCCGCAGAATTCCTGCGGCTTTTGCTATATGAGAGGAGAGCCATATGAAAAAGTTTAAATGGACGACTGCACTGATTGTTGTATTACTTCTGACCACCATGTTTAGCATGACTGCCTTTGCAACCAACACTGGGAACGTTGCAGGCGCAGTGGAAGGCACCTGGAAAGCGGCATCGTCCCAGATCAAGACGGTGGTCAACAACGTGGTGTTCCCGGCAATCGATCTGGTATTGGCGGTGCTGTTTTTCGTTAAGGTAGCAACCGCCTATATGGACTATCGGAAACATGGACAGATTGAGTGGGCTCCGGCTGCCATTTTGTTTGCAGGATTGGTTTTCAGCCTGTTCGCGCCAATGTATGTGTGGCAGATTGTTGGAATATAATGCAGTTACAGAAGGCTGGCAAGAAGCGAATCACTTGCCAGCCGATTGATTATAAGTCCTTACCTTGTATTCGTTTGCTGAGATCCAAAATCCGTACATGGATACTCTTAATTATCTGTTCAAACGCTGCATCCGATTTTCCACTGGGATCATCAAGTCCCCAGTCTTCACGATATCTGCAGGGGAGGGATGGGCACTGAACATTACAACCCATTGTAATTACGATATCTACAGGAGGAATATCTGTAAGCAGTTTGGAATATTGTGCCGGTTCCATATCAATATTATAAAAATGTTTCATCAGTCGTACAGCATCTTGGTTGATTCGTGGTTTTGTTTCTGTTCCGGCCGAATAGCTTTCAAACACATCGGCAGCAAGCTGTCGGCCCAGTGCTTCTGCAATCTGGCTGCGGCAGGAATTATGCACACAGATAAATGCTACTTTAGGTTTAGGCATAATGAAAATTACCCCCTTGCTTTTTGCAGGATTTTGGTAACTTCTTCTTTGTTGAGCACCTTGCCAAAGGAAACTACCTTACCATCTACTACTAGTGCAGGGGTAGTCATTACGCCGTAGGCTGCAATTTGTGTAAAATCGGTCACATGGTCGATAGAGATGTCCATCGATAATTCCGCAAGTGCCTCTCTTGTTGCTTTCTCTAAAGCATTGCATTTTGCACAACCGGAACCAAGTATTTTGATACCAGAGCCTGTTGTTTTAGCGGCCTCTGCTTTTGCCATTGCTTCAGCATTGCAGTTTACACCGCAGCAGCTTTTTGGTGCCTCTTTCTTTTTGCTGAATAAACTCATAGCCATTACCTCCATTTTTTTGTTAGATTAACAGGTAAGCAAATTGATTAAATAAGTAGCCTACGATGATAATACCTCCAGTGCAAATACCAATGAAAAGAGCCAGCAGCTTTGGTTTTACTGCCTTGCGGAGCATGATCATAGATGGGAGGCTAAGTGTCGTAACCGCCATCATGAAGGAGAGAATCGTACCAAGCTGAGCGCCTTTGGAAAGCAGTGCCTCTGCTACGGGAATTGTACCAAAAATATCCGCATACATGGGGACACCTACCAGGGTGGCCAGGATAACGCCAAATGGATTATTGCTGCCAAGAACTGCCTCTATCCAGTGTTCAGGAATCCAGTTGTGGATGAATGCGCCGATTCCAACCCCTACAAGAATATAGGGAAACACTTTTTTGAAGGTAGAGACCACTTGATCTTTGGCGTATTCAATACGATCATGACGGGTCAATTCAGGAGATTCTATATCCACATGGCCGGCGGAAGTGATGAAGTCCTCCACATACTTTTCCATGTGTAGTTTTTCAATCATTGTACCGCCAACCACTGCTATGACCAGCCCTACAATCACATAGATAACGGCCACCTTTGTACCGAAGATACTCATAAGCAGGATAAGACTTCCAAGATCAACCATGGGAGAGGAGATCAGAAAGGAAAAAGTAACACCCAGTGGCAGACCGGCACTTGTAAATCCAATGAACAGCGGGATGGAAGAACAGGAGCAAAACGGAGTGACGGTACCTAAAAGGGCAGAAATGATGTTCGCCCAGATACCGTGAAAACGCCCTAAAATCTGTTTGCTTCGCTCTGGAGGGAAGTAGCTTTGAATGTAGGAAATCACAAAAATTAAGAGGCATAAAAGCATTGTGATTTTTAATACATCATAGATAAAAAATTGTATGCTGCCCCCTGTTCGGCTGGTTATATCCAGACCCAAGACTGTAAGTGTGTTGCCAATCAGTGCATTGAGCCACTGCATTCCCAGAATTTCATTTTGAAAAAAGAGCCATATCGTTTTTAAAGCATGCATAGAAAGTCCTTCCTTTCACAAATTGGGTTCATATCGAAAAAAATTGATATAACGTGTTTTAGAAAAGCCATCAAGCCGATGGCTATTTTTCATAGGCAGCATTTTCTGTATCCTGCGTAGTAGTTGGCGTAGTGAGTTCCACTAAAAGCTGTGCGGCATACTCACTACCACTTTTGCTTAGACGATAGTGCGTCCACTTGCCTTCTTGTCTACTGCCCACAATACCTGATTCACAGAGGATTTTCATGTGATAAGATAGGGAAGACTGCCCGATATCCATGAGATCAATAAGCACGCAAGCACATTTTTCACCGCTACGTAGCAGTTCCAGAATCGCAAGGCGTTTTTCGTCACAAAGAGCTTTAAATACTTTTGCATTTTTCTCGTGTGTGTTTTTCATGCTTTTACCTCATATCAAATATTTTCGATATGATATATTATATGCATCATATTAAAAAAAGTCAATATGAAAGAAGGAGATTTATCAAAAAACATGAAATTAAGTAATTTTTTTAGGCGCGCACCGCCTATTGAAGAGCATTAATTGACAGATTGATAGAATTTAAGGAGTCAATGTTTAGATTGGGAGATAGATACCAGGAGGGAAAGGAATGGGATGCTGGGAAGCACGGCATTTGAGTCAGATGAAGGTCTGGATGCCGTAGAGTTTATCAGGAGGAGCCTTCCAGAGGATGGTAAAATGGAGCTTGAAACACTGGTGGAAGTCTTGAAGCGGGATTCATGGAACGCTCCCCCGGAGGTAGAAACGGCAGGGTCCCACACCAGTGTGATGGTGCTGGCAGAGAATCAGGAGAAAAATATGATTTCAAATGACAGACAGGATAAGTTATTGATGGAAACGTGTATTAAGCATTTGACCCAATACGCAGCCATGATCAAAATGAACCAGGGAGCGCAAAGCGATGAGAGCATTAGTCGGTTGAGAAAAATGATCGGGGATATGGAGGCATATTGGAATTTAAACAACAAAAAGGATCGTGAAGAGCAGTTTGACAAAACGCTGCGGCGTGCAGTCCAGACGGGAAGGACAAGCCGGGTATCAGAGGAACAGAAAAGTGCAGCTGTGAATGGACTATACCGCTATGCGAGCGAAATGATTTCCGCACAAGGTGCGGAGGCAGCAGACCGGGTGAAAGAGGTCCAATCGGTTATCAGGGAACTGGCAGATGGATGGGACATGAATAAAGAATGGGCGTTTCATCTGTGTTCTATCATTGGGACTATGGAAGGATATAAAGAACAGCAGCCATCGGAAACCAAGGAAGAGAGCCGCTTTTTTAAAGACATTTCAACCGTGGCTGAGAAAATGGGATTTGAGGTAAAATGAGTAAAGAATGGATTGCGGCAGCTGCATCTGGAGGGAGGCCGTGTGGCGCAGGTCGATGAGAGTGGAAGTCTGCTGTACCATCCTTATCCAGAAGTATTCAAACTGATGGATGAGATCGAAGCATGGAAGGGCAGAGAAGAAAACCTGCAAATACAGGACGGACTTCAGATGTAACACAGGAAGGGAGGTGCGCTGCCTATGAAATCATTAAGCGAATACTTGGCGTATTATGACCCGATGAGGGAATCCAATGAGCGCTATCTGCCGGAGGATCAGGCAACGCTCCGGTACTCTCGGGTATCTGTTATTGCAGATGGAAAAGTAATAGGGGCATCCCTCTATCCGGATCACGTACTGGATATGGCATTTTTAGAAACACCGTTTATGCGGCAGATCTGCCGGGATTATCAATATGCCGGAAAGCTGGAAGTCAGGATTGAGTGTTATGAGCACAGTGGAGAGGGAGAAAGTCGGGGACTGGTCGGCGGTGAATTTACGCTGTTCTGTCTGGGAGCGTTGGATTTGAAGATAGTATCCACCCGGAACATCTGCCTGTGGGAAGGATGACGGATGTCCAGCCTGTTCGGGAAGGAGACCGGGAATATGAGAATTAAGAAAGAGGTGATGGTTCGATGTTTATCTGGGACTTTGTAGCGGATACGGTCCTCGGCCAGATCGTGGACTGGATCTATGGCCAGATGATTGGGTTTCTGGGGGATTTTTTCTCGCTTATGGGGCAGATGGGGGCAGAGCTGTTCGAGCTGGACTGGATCCAGGCGATTACCCTGTTTTTCTCACAGCTTGCCTGGGTGCTCTATGTGGTGGGACTTGTAGTGGCAGTGTTTGAATGTGCCATTGAATGCCAGAGCGGCAGGGGAAGCGTCCGTGATACGGCGCTGAATGCATTAAAAGGTTTTATGGCGGCCAGCCTTTTCTCCGTTGTGCCGGTAGAACTTTACAAATTCAGTGTGTCCCTCCAGGGAGAGATTACCAGAGGAATCACCGGGCTGGGTGGTGATTTTGGTTCCATGGCAGGGAATATCATTGACAGCCTGAAGAATTCAGGAACCCTGCAGGATGCAATGGTCAGTGGGGTGTTCGGTGGAATCAATACAATCACGAATCCGATCCTGATGATTTTTATCCTGTTTATGATGGGGTATTCCACCATCAAAGTGTTTTTTGCCAACCTTAAACGGGGTGGGATTCTGCTGATTCAGATTGCGGTGGGAAGTCTGTATCTGTTCAGTGTTCCAAGGGGGTACATGGATGGCTTTACGAACTGGTGCAAGCAGGTAATCGGTATCTGCTTGACTGCCTTTTTACAGGCTACGATGCTGATTGCCGGCCTGATGGTGCTGAGCAAGAATGCCCTTCTGGGGCTGGGGATCATGCTGGCGGCAGGGGAGGTGCCGAGGATTGCCGGACAGTTTGGATTGGATACCAGTACCAGGGCAAACCTGATGAGCAGTGTGTATGCAGCCCAGAGCGCGGTAAACCTGACCAGGACCATTGTACAGGCAGCGGCGAAATAGGAGGGATGGATTGGAGAGCAGGATGATTTATATCTGTTCCCCCTATGCGGGGAATACAGAAGAAAATACAGCATTTGCAAGACAGGCATGCGGTTATGCCATCCGGCAGGGAGCGGTCCCTCTGGCTCCCCACCTGTTATATCCCCAGATACTGAATGATTCCGTGCCGGAAGAACGGGAAATAGGAATCCGCCTTGGGCTGGATATATTAGAGCGGTGTGAGGAACTTTGGATATGCGGGGACCGGATATCGGCAGGAATGAAGCGGGAAGCAGCGTATGCCAAAGCCAGAGGAATTCCGGTGCGCAGGATCCCTGTATGTGAGATCATGGAGAGTCAAACGGTTCAGGAGATGGGGGAAGCTATAAGGGAAGGGCCGGAAACCAGCCGATCGCACCAGAAGAATGTTCAGCTTGGGTTGTAACCGCGGGAAGGAGGTGGAGTTCTTGCACTTATATTTTCATACCAACACAGAGATGGCACTGTATTACATCAAGGCGTTATTGCGGGATGGGGATGAACATCCCATGTCGGAAATCTATGATTATGTGATGGAAAACTGTAAAGGCCATGCCGTGATGGGGGAGCCGATGCGCGCAACGGTCATATCTTCGGCGCTCTGGCGGCTGGCGAATACGGACGGAAGCGGTTATTGCCGTCTGCGAAGAGGCGTGTATCAGATGGGGGACCCGAAGAAAACCATGAAGGAGACGCCGTCCCTTTATGAACGGGCCATCCGGATTGTAAGCAGGGCGGAACGGGAGCTGGCAGGCAGTTTCTATGTGAACCTGGACCAGGGTATGGACTTGAAAACATCCATCGAGGCCCAGAAGACTGGCCGGGAGGTGCTTGACAAGCTGGGACAGATTAAGGCGGAACTGGCGGCCATGCAGCAGGAATTTGCAAACGAAATGGAGTGTGGACAGGACCAGACGTCCGGTATGTCCATGGAACTGTAGGAGGTGGAGGATGTATATTTACCCGGAACATTTGAAGGCAAGGGCTGTCATGTGGCTGTGGCAGCTTCGGGATCTGACCGTGATAGGGGTGGGGGTTTTGCTTTCTGTGCTTGCAGCGGTTCAGACCGGGGTGATTATCCCGGCGCTGATTACGGCTGCCTATGCCTTTTTAACCATCCGTTTTGAGGATACCAGTATCCTGGATTTTATCAGCTATGCCTGCGCTTATTTTTTCAGGCAGCAATTTTTTGAATGGAGGATGACCAGATGAGCAGAAATGGGAAACGGGAGAGAAAGACAACAGCCAAACAGAGGCTCTCCACCAGGCAGCTGATGAATACCCGGAGGATTACGGAGTACAGCCTGGAGACCTATGACGGGGATGAACTGGTGTACTTCATGATCCGCCCCACCAACTTGTCGGTTTTGTCAGAATCCAGTGTAGGGGCAAGGGTGTATGCCCTGATGAATGTGCTCAAGGGTGTGGCTGAGATTGAGATGCTGTGCTTAAACAGCCGGGAGAATTTTGAGGAGAATAAGGGCTTTCTGCGCAGGCGAGCGGAAGAGGAACGCAACCCGGTCATCCGCCAGTTGCTGGAGCGGGATCAGATTTTCTTAGACCGGATTCAGGTACAGATGGCAACGGCCCGTGAATTTTTAATCTTGATCCGGCTTAGGAATCAGAAGGGGAAAGATGTGTTTTCGTATCTGGACCGCATTGAAAAATCCCTAAAGGAACAGGGATTTGATTCCAGGCGGGCGGATGAAGAAGACATTAAACGGATTCTGGCAGTGTATTATGAGCAGAACGTGACCAGTGAGAAGTTCGAGGATTTTGACGGGGCGCGGTGGATCATTCCGGATGATTAAACGCAGGAGGCAATCCTGTGGGTATTATAAATTGGGGGTTCCAGTCTAGCCAGCCTGTGGTATATTGTAAAAGGAGCGTATTCATCACTAATCGGAAGGAGTGGAGCGATTGAATTATACGGAGCTATTGGGGAAAAGGGATTTATACCAGACGGGCAGGCTGTCTATTCCAAAGCTAACGCTGCAGTCCTATGAGCAGGCGTTTGAGATAGAATACACTCATAACTCTACCGCTATGGAAGGGAATACTCTGACCCTGATAGAAACCAAGGTTCTGCTAGAGGATGGGATTTCCATCGGCGGTAAGTGGCTGTGGGAAATCTATGAGGCGGTCAATCATCAGAAGGCATTCCGCTATATGAAAGACTGTGCTGCAATGGGGAAGCCACTGGCTGAATGTATGATAAAAGAAATACACAGACAGCTGATGGAACATGTTACGGGCAGTGGAGTTTACCGAAACGAGGATGTGTATCCGAGAGGTGCTGGGCATATTCCGCCATCTCCGGTTGAGATGGGTCAGCAGCTACGGGATTTTTATGAAGGTTTGAGTCGGAAGGACAAAGAAGAAAATTCGATTGAGTTGGCGGCATGGACCCATGCGGAGTTTGTAAAAATCCTTCCGTTTTTAGGCGGCAACGGAAGGGCAGCGCGGTTAATCATGAACTATCAGCTTTTGGCAAATGGATTTCCTGCTGTGTCTATCGCAAAAGAGAACCGGCTGGATTATTTTAATGCCCTGGAAGCCTATGCCACGGAGGGCAATCTGGTCCCATTTGCGGAGATGGTTGCAGACCTGGCCGACCAGCAGCTGGACTGCTATCTGGGCATGATGGAGCCTTCGCAGGACATACAGCAGAATCCAAAGATGTAAAAACAGAAGAACAAATACGGCATGACGCCGGATGCAGAGATGTGTCCGGTGCTTTTTTTTCGCCAAAATCAAGGAGGGAGAACGTTGAAACATGTAAAAACCGCCCCGGAGGCGGAAAAGGACGATGTGCGCATCCAGGAATTTCTAGACATGATTGCGCCCTCCGTCATCAAGTTTGAAACCGACTACTTCATCTGCGGCAACACGTACCGCTGTGTTTGGGCACTGAGGGAGTACCCGACTTCCACGGAGGAGCAGGCAATCTTAAAACGGCTGGGAGAAAAGGATGGGGTCACCTTAAAGATTTATACCCGCCATGTCAGTGCGGCGGAGGAGCGGAAAATCATCAGCAATGCCGCCAGTAAGAACCGGCTGAATCAGTCCAGTACCAATGACTTACAGCAGACGGTCCAGGCGGAGAGCAATCTCCAGGATGTGGCGATGATTGTGGCAAGGACCCACCGCAACCGGGAACCGCTCCTGCATACGGCTGTTTATATGGAACTGACCGCCAATGAATACGACCGCCTGAAGCTGTTACAGACCGAGGTCCTGACCGAGCTGATCCGTTCAAAACTGAACGTGGATCGGCTTCTCCTGCGCCAGCAGCAGGGCTTCCAATGTGTGATGCCAAGCGGAAAAAATGTGTTCCGGGATCAGTTTGAACGGGTTCTGCCGGCCAGCAGTGTGGCAAACCTCTATCCCTTTAATTACAGCGGGAAGACGGATCCCCATGGCTTTTATGTGGGCCGGGATAAGTTCGGGAGTAACATCCTGGTGGATTTTAACCAGAGGGCGGACGATAAGACCAACGGTTCCATCCTCATACTGGGCAACAGCGGTCAGGGAAAGTCCTACCTGTTAAAGCTGATCCTGTGCAACCTGCGGGAGGCCGGGCTGAATGTCATCTGCCTGGATCCGGAAATGGAATATGGGGACTTGACCAACAATCTTGGCGGCTGTTTCATCGATCTGATGGGCGGCCGTTTTTTGATTAATCCCCTGGAGCCAAAGGTATGGGATGAAGGGGAGGGCCCGGAGGACCCGGATGCGCCGGAAACCTTCCGGATCCGAAGCCGGCTGAGTCAGCATATCAGCTTTTTAAAAGACTTTTTCCGTTCCTATAAGGACTTCACGGACCGGGAGATTGACGTGATTGAGATTATGGTGCAGCGTCTCTACGCCAAGTGCGGGCTTACGGATGAGACGGATTTCCAGAGGCTGGGCTCCAAAGATTATCCCACCCTTTCCGAACTGTACGAGTTCATTGAGGCGGAATACAAAGGGTTTGACAGCGGGGAGCGGCAGTTGTATACCGCGGAACTGTTGCAGAACATCCTTCTGGGGCTCCACTCCATGTGCAGGGGACCGGAGGCAAAGTTTTTCAACGGCCATACCAATATCACGGATTCCAGCTTCGTCACCTTCGGCGTAAAAGGGGTCCTGCAGGCCAGCCGGAATCTCCGTGACGCCTTGCTGTTTAACACCCTTTCTTTCATGAGTAACCGGCTTCTGACGGTAGGGGATACAGTGGCCGGACTGGATGAATTTTACCTGTTCCTATCCAATCTGACGGCAGTGGAGTATGTCCGAAACTTCATGAAACGTGTGAGAAAGAAAAACTCTTCTGTGATTCTGGCCAGCCAGAACCTGGAGGATTTTAATATTGAGGGGATCCGGGAATATACCAAGCCGCTGTTCTCCATTCCAACCCACCAGTTCTTGTTCAATGCGGGGGCTGTGGACGAGAAGTTTTATACGGATACCCTGCAGCTGGAAGCCAGCGAATTCAGCCTGATCCGCTATCCCCAGCGCGGTGTGTGTCTTTATAAATGCGGAAACGAGCGTTACAACCTGATGGTGACGGCGCCGGATTATAAGGCAAAGCTGTTTGGAAAGGCAGGCGGACGATGAACCGGGAGGTGGTTCCATGGACATGAAGCAGCAGCGGTTTGGGATTGAGATTGAGTTGACAGGAATCGCCAGGAAACGTGGAGCTGAGATCGCAGCGGCCTATTTTGGCACCCAGTCCTACTATGAAGGGACTTATTATGACACCTATGTAGCGCTGGATCCCCAGGGCAGGGAATGGAAGTTCATGAGTGATGCCAGCATTGAACCGGAGAGAAAAGAGGGGAAGAGCCGCGTGTCAGCCAGTGACAGCTATAAAACCGAGATGGTGAGTCCGATCTGCCGGTATGAGGATATCGAAACCATACAGGAACTGGTGCGGAAACTGCGGGAGGCAGGAGCCCTGGCGAATTCCAGCTGTGGGATTCATGTGCATATCGATGCCTCTCCATTTGATGCAAGGACCCTCCGCAACATCACCAACATCATGGCAGCAAAGGAGGATTTAATCTATAAGGCGTTACAGGTATCGGTAGCCAGACAGAACCGCTGGTGCAAACCGGTGGAGGAGCGGTTTCTGGAGGAACTCAACCAGAAGAAACCGGGGACCCTAGAGGAAGTGAGGCAGATCTGGTACAACGGAGCCAGCCGCCAGAGGGATCACTACGATGATAGCCGTTATCATTGTCTGAACCTGCATAGTGTGTTTCAGAAAGGGACCGTTGAGTTCCGGCTATTTAATGGGACGACTCACGCAGGCAAAATCAAGGCTTACATCCAGCTCTGCCTGGCTATCGGGGCCCAGGCTCTCAACCAGACTAGCGCCAGCCGGAGGAAAACGCAGACAACCAATGAGAAATATACCTTCCGTACCTGGCTGCTTCGGCTGGGATTAAACGGGGATGAGTTTAAGACGGCGCGGCTTCACCTGCTGAAACATCTGGATGGCTGCATTGCCTGGAAGGATCCGGCCCAGGCTGAAGCGCAGAAGGAGCGGCTTAGATTGAAACGGGAGAAGGAACTGCAGATGCGGGAGGAGCGAGAGACTTCCGGAACAGAAAATGAATTAGAAATCCGGGAACAGGAAGACCATGAGCAGGTAAGACAGGAACAGGAAGAGAACATGCACATAGAGACCGAGGCACAGTCCCCGGCCTTTTCTATGATGACGGGAATGTAAAGGAGAGACAAGAATGGCAAGAAGGACAGGGAAAAAAGCAACACAAGAGCGGTTGTACATTGCTTACGGCAGCAACTTAAATCTCCCCCAGATGGAGCGGCGCTGCCCGACTGCAAAGGTGGTGGGAACCAGTGAGATCAAAAACTACGAGCTGTTATTCCGCGGTGTGGCTACTGTGGAGCCGAAGGAAGGAGCGAGTGTTCCGGTTCTGTTATGGAAGATTGAGGCTCTCGATGAGGCGGCGCTGGACCGGTATGAGGGCTGGCCCCATCTGTACCGGAAGGAGATGATGGATGTGGAGTTGGAAGGAAAAAGTGTCTCCGCCATGGTCTACGTGATGAATGACGTGCGCTTTCTTGGGATGCCCTCTGAATCTTATTACAAGGTGATTGAGGAGGGATACCAAACAGCCGGATTCGATACGGCTGTGCTGGAACATGCTCTGGAGCGGACAGAGGAGATGATGAGGCAGGAGGAGTCCCAGTATCACCAGCAGCGTTTTCATGATCTGGACGGTTTTCATTTATAAGGCAAGCAAAAAAGCTGCTCATACCGCGGCAGCTTTGTGCGTTAATCATCCTGTTTTTCAGCAATCGTAATCGTTTTAAGATAGGCACTCAGAAGTTCCTTGAGTTCTGGCAGATACTTCCCATCCAGACCGGAAAGCATGTCTGTGATGGCGCTGACATCGGTGACCTGTTCGGTTCCGAACAGGATATAGTCGGCGGAGAGCCCCAGTACACGGGCGAGCCTTCCCAGCAATGCAACGGAAAAGCCCCGGTCACCGCGCTCGATATCGGAAAGAAAGGAATTGGATATTTCGGAAAGCTCAGCCAGCCGCTCCCGGCTGTAGCCAAGGGCTTCCCTCTGGCGACGGATGCGCAGGCCGATTTCCTTTGCGTTGTGTTCAGTCATATGTTCACCCCGTTTCATACACGATATCAACAGTTTAACCTACTTTATTGCGTATATACAGCGTGCTAATCGGTTGAATAAACGCCGATATAGTGTATAATAGGGGACAGATATAGCGATACATGGATGGAGCACGCCAGCCTGCCCCCTGCCATCTTAAAACGAAGGAGTAGCGCGAAGGAAAAAGTAGAGCAGAGAAAGGAGAGAAACGATATGGCAGCTCCAGCGGCGCTTCTTGCTGTCAAGGCGGCAGTAGCTGTGGCGGCGGATAAACGTGGGAGAAATGTGCTCGCCTCGATTGTGGCGGCGGTTCTGGTGCCGTTTATTTTAGTGATTATTATGCTGTTAAGCATTATGGACGGGACCAGTTCTCACAACGTATCTGCGGTTGACCTGGTGTTCCGGGACGGAATTATTTCCAGCCAGGTGCCTGAAGAATACCGGAAGTATATTGTGGACATGCGGACCAGCTTCACCTCCCTGGAGAATTTGATCGCAGGGATCGACCATGTGGAAGATGGGGAACTGGATACGGAACGGATCAAATCTGTTTTTTATGCCATGTATTTTGGCAGCGCACAGCCGTCACTTCTGGCACAGAAAGAATTTGTGGATTGCTTTGTGGAATATGAGGAGCGGGAAGATGAGGACGGGAATTCCTACACGGCGGCCATTCCTATCACCGACCTTGGCACCGTGTATGCCAATATCAGGCAGCGCCTGGATCTTGAAATTGGGACAGAACAGGAGGCAAATGCCCAGAGAATCTATACCGTTGCAGTCTATGGTCCGGCTGTTCCGGGAGGGATGATGGCCGGATCCGCTATGGGGGACGGCAGCTACCAGGCACTGCTTACGGAAGCGAGCAAGTACATTGGTTTTCCTTACCGGTGGGGAGGTTCAAGCCCTCAGACTTCCTTTGACTGCAGCGGTTATATCTGCTGGATTTATACCCAGTCCGGGGCGTACCAGCTGCCGCGGACATCGGCCCAGGGAATCTTTGACCAGTGCGCTGTGATTCCAAGGGAGGAAGCGAAGCAGGGGGATCTGGTGTTTTTTACAAAGACCTATGCCTCCTCTACTCCGGTCAGTCATGTGGGCCTGTATGTTGGCGGGAACCAAATGTTGCATTGTGGGGATCCCATCGGTTATGCGAACATTGATTCCAGCTATTGGCGCAGCCATTTTTATGCATTTGGTAGGCTTCCGACCTCTTAGGTTTGATTGGATTCCACGAAAATCTTTGGTGGTTATAGGTATCGACTTGTGGCCGGCTATAGGATATGTTGGCTGGTGTAAGGAGGTGAGAGACAATGAGAGAGCTTGCAGAGCAGGCAGAAGAACTGATGGTAAAGCGCGTTCAGGAACTCCGGGATGAGTTTGGGATGAGTCGGTCCAAGACCTATGACCTGGAGATGAAAGAGTATGTGGCCAGGATGGACCGGATCCTGCACACCCTGTCAGAGGAGGACCGGGAATGGCTGGACAATCAGCTGGTTGACAAGTTTTGTATATCCGAGACGGAATGCCGGGAGTTGTACATGAATGGTTTCCGGGATGCCATGCGCTTATTGATGGCAGTTGGACTATAAGGAACAGAAATGGAACAGGGGCGCTATGGGAAAAGACATGGCGGCCTGTTCTAATTGTGAAAATTTTAAAGGAGGGGTTGTTTGGTACAGGTAATGTTTGAACGCAAGCCAGATTTCCAGTTCCGGGAGGCAGAAATCACTAAGGTAATACGCCTGCCAACGGAAGAGTATGAGCGGTTTTTAAATCGGCCATGTGGTGATTATGAGTTTATTGAGAAGAATTCCGGGCGGATGTATATGGATGACAGGAGCGGTGTGTTTTACTGCCTGCTGGTGACTGGCGAAGGGCATCGGGATGGTGTGCTTGTGGAGGCGGAAGGCTATTCCTATGCGAGATATGCCTCCTATGTGCCAGATGCGACAGCGCTTTGTTATGATTCCCTTTCAAACGTGAATAGGATTCTGGCCAAAGCGGTGGAGGACATTGTAGAGGAAGGGACGAACATGACTACCACTGGCAGCTGGCTGACAGGCTGCTCCAAGGTAGAAACACTACTGGGAGAAGGGCAGTCGGAGAATTCACGATTGTGGAATCTTCTGCAGGATATGTTGAATGAACGGCCAGAGGTAGCCCAGGTTAGCCGCATGGATGCGGGGTTCGACATTTATTATTATCAGGATTTCTGTCCGAATTATATTCTGGAAGAAGACAAGGGGATGGGGGACGAGCCAGATGTGAACACAAGAAATCAAAGGCTTCGGGATATCCTGTGTACCCGTTGGGAGAATGTCCATCTGCTGCACGCAGAGATCGAAAACGAGCCACATACCATTGCTGAACTGGATTCAGAAACGTTGACGGAGGCGGGAAAGATAGCCTGGGCCGATGTCCTGAATGCAAAAGTGGAGCGGGTGTATCAGGGATTTTATGGATTGCAGATGGAACTGTCCGGGGTAAAACCCAGCCGGCTGGATGCATTTGCCGGTATACTTGGAGGCTATTGCAGCGAGCAGGAATACGAGACATGGGTGAGTGAACCGACAGATGGGGAGCCGATAAGTCCACAGTTAAAAAGCACATGAGAGGGGGAGACTGGATGAAAAATACCACATTGACACTGACCTTCAACACGGAGCGCCTGGATGCCCTGACCTATCATATGGGCAAAAAGGAAGCGGATCTGAAGGAGGAGCTGAGCGATTATCTGCAGAAGATGTATGAGAAATATGTGCCGCAGGCCACCCGGGAGTACCTGGATGACAAGATTGCCAGGGAAGGGGCGGCAAAGCCAGCCAGGCCGAGGCGGCAGGCGGAAGAAAGCCATGTGAGAAGTGAGACAGGCCAGGAAATGGGACAGGCGGGCAGTGTATGAGGTATCAGGATAAGCATGGTAATGAGATTACCGAGGGAATGTATCTCCGGTTTGAGGATGGCAGTGTAGAGCAGGTCTATGCCTGCCAAAGAGGAGATGAGAGCGCTCTTGGGATTAATGCCAGCAATGAAGCCTATCTGCAGGATCACGGTTTGGGGGATTTTTCCCATGAAATATACCCACTTTCCGAGTTTGACCTGTCGGAAGTGGAGATTTGCGAGCCGGAGATGGAACAGCGGCAGCCTGGCATGATGGGATAGAGCATCTATTCCGGGAACGTGAGCCTGTATTTGGCAGCTTGTGCCGCTTTGAAGGGCAGAGTGGGACTGGGATACCCCTGGCGGGAATGACGGCCCTGTTGGGCCTTTGTGAACGAACGTTATACGGACAGGCAGTTGCAGGACAGGTTGGGTCGAAAGTGGTGCAGGTTAAAGGGCGGGTGGCTTTTACAAGCCCCCTCGCCCGGAAAACACCGTCCGGCAAAGCCGGTCGGGAACGGAGCCTGCCACCCACGAAAATCCTTTTGGGAAAAACGGGTGGCTTGATGACCGGAAACACCAGTGTAAACGATGGTTTGCAGGTGGCTTGGCGGAAAACAACGAGAACAGGAGGAATCCATGAGCGGGAATACTGAGAAAACCAAATTTTCCATCCGGGTGGATACGGAGCTTCTGGAGCTGGCCGATGCCTATATCCGGGATTCCACAGTACAGAACCGCACTGAGCTGATTGAGGATGCACTGCGGTTTTATCTGGGTTTCCTCACGACAAAAAGAGCGGAGGATTATCTGCTCCAGTCCCTCTCCTCGGTGATGACCGGCACGGTACAGGACAGTGAGAACCGGATTGCCCGGATGGATTTCAAACTTGCGGTGGAGCTGTCCAAGCTGGCCCATGTGATCGCTTATACCCATGACGTTGACGAGGAAGCGCTGCACAAGTTACACTTGAAGTGTCTCGATGAGGTTAAACGCATCAACGGTGCGATTGCTTTCGAGGACGCATACAAATATCAGAAACGTGAAACCTAAATGGTGAGAGAATATTTGTTGGCTTTGGATATGGACTGATGTGCCGGATTCGTTTATGGTGTGTCAAAAAAGGAGTGGATTGATTATGGACAGGAATGAAATTTTAGAACTGGTCATCCGTGAGATGACGGAAGCGGCACTGATGGAGCGCAGGGAAAACTGTACAGAAGAAGAAAAGCAGCTTTATCAGGAAGCAGCTGTGCTGTCGCAGAAGCGGCAGGAGATCATGGGGAAACTTCCGCAGGAGGTTCGTCAGGTGCTGGAGGAACACTATGTCAAGAACAGTCTGCTTGCAGACCATGAATGCAGACACCTCTATGTGCAGGGGGCAAAAGACTGCGTGGAGCTGCTGAAGAAGCTGGGCGTGCTGTAGAATTAAATACACAAAAAGAGTGGCTCTGGTCACTCTTTTTTCTTTGGTGCAAAAGGAGTCCTGCTATGCCAAAAATTATTTTCACCTCCCGCTATATGCGGGACGCCCCGCCTGCCCAGCTTGAAAACTATGTTCGCTACATTGGAACCCGTGAAGGTGTGGAGAAAGTCGATGAAAGCAAGCTGCAGTTGCCAGCAACGAAGAACCAGCGCCAGATGATAAAACAACTGCTCCGTGATATTCCGGCATCCAAAGAGATGCTGGAGTACACGGATTTTTTATTACAGCCCACCATCGGCAACGCATCGGAATTTATCTCCTGTGCGCTGGAGCAGAACCTCGACCTCATAGCCAAGCGGGAAAACTATGTGGACTACATCGCAAACCGTCCCCGTGTGGAACGTGTGGGCGAGCATGGTCTGTTTACCGATGCGGGAAAACCCGTTGTATTGGCAAAGGTACAGGAAGAAGTCATGGCGCACAAAGGTCCGGTCTGGACTCATGTAGTGTCCCTGCGGCGGGAAGATGCCGCGAGGCTCGGCTATGACAGCGCAGAACAATGGATGGCACTGCTGCGTTCCAAGAGGGCGATGATCTCCAAGTACATGAAGATCAGCAGTGAGAACCTGCGCTGGTACGCTGCCTTCCACAACGAGGGGCATCATCCTCATGTGCATCTGATGATCTATTCTGCAAAAGATAACGATGGGTATCTCACGGAGAAGTCCATTGAAGCCATGCGTTCGGAGCTGGCACACGATATTTTCCGTCAGGACTTTGCGCACATCTATGAACAACAGAATCTGGCCCGTGCCGATTTGAAAACGGGAGCTGCCGAGGCGCTGCGAGAGTTGATGGAAGCACTGCGCACTGGCACAATGGTCAGTCCTGAGATTGAAAGACAGATGATGGTGCTGTCGGGGCGTCTGCAGAACACCGGCGGTAAAAAAGTCTATGGATATCTGAAAAGGGATGTGAAAAACCTTGTTGACCAGATCGTGGATGAGCTGGCGAAGGACAGCCGGGTGGAGGCACTCTATCAGGCATGGGGTAAATGGAACAACGAAGTGCTGCTGACCTACAAGAATGAGGCATCTCCCCTTTTGCCGCTGTCCCGGCAGCCACAATTTAAAAGCATCAAAAACATGGTGATCGCCGAGGCAATGAAGCTGGGGGGTCACCATTTTACATTTGAGGATGAGCAGATGCCGGAGCCGGTGTCAGGGGTAGAACCGACAGATGCAAATATACCGGCAGGTCAGGAGGAAATACTTGACCGGGAGATCTGGGAGGGCATGGATGCAGATGAGGCAGAGTGGCCGCAGCCAGAACATCGCACCAGCCGTTCAGGTGGTAATCGCCTATGGAGTGACCGGTACAAAGAAGCGCGGCAGTATCTGTATGGCAGTGACGAGGTCAGGCAGGATTTCGCTGAAGCCTTCCGGTTGTTTTTACTGGAAGCGGAATCCGGGAACCCATTGGCGATGCATGACCTGGGCCGGATGCTTGCGGATGGACTGGGGCGGGAAATCGATGCAGCCGCTGCACAGGAATGGTATTCCAAAGCACTGGCGGCATTCTATGCTGCGGAGCAGACAGCAAAAGCAAGGCAAAAACCCTATCTCCAATACCGCATCGGCAAGATGTATGCGGCAGGCCTTGGTACGGAGCAAAGCTATGAAACAGCGGCAGAGTGGTTCTCGCAGGCGGTTTCCGCCAATCACAAATACGCCCAGTATTCTCTGGGAGGTCTTTATTATCGCGGTCAGGGTGTGGAGAAAGACTATGCACAGGCATTCCACCTGTATGTGTCTTCCGCAGCACAGGGGAATCCCTACGCCAGCTACGAGCTGGGAAAAATGTGCCGGGATGGGATTGGCACAGCAAAAAACAGGGAAGCAGCTGGGGAGCATTTCCAAAATGCGTTCTCCGGCTTTCTGCGTCTGGAACAGGAAAGCCATGATGACAAACTGCAATACCGGCTTGGACAGATGCTCCACACCGGAACCGGAACGGGGCAGGATGATGCGGCAGCCGCCGATTACTGGGAACGCTCCGCCAGGCTGGGAAATGTGAATGCACAATATGCCCTTGGAAAGCTGTGGCTGGAAAATGGAAGCGGTGATCCCCAAAAGGCTGTTGCATGGATTACGAAAGCCGCTGATGGAGGAAATGCAGCCGCACAGTATTCCTGCGGCAAACTTTACCGCGATGGTAAATATGCAGAGCGGAATATAGAAAAAGCGGTGGAGCTGTTCACTTTATCAGCAGAACAGAAAAATGAGTACGCTGCCTATGCCCTCGGCAGGCTGTTTCTTTCAGGCGAGGATATCCCAAAGGATATACAGGCGGCAGTCAGGTGGCTGACGCTTTCGGCAGAGCAGAACAATCCGTTTGCACAGTATACGCTGGGAAAGCTGTATCTTACCGGCGAGGATGTTCCCAAGGATACGGAAGCGGCTTTGAGATGGCTGATCCAATCCGCAGAGCAGGGCAATCAATTTGCCCAGTATCAGCTTGGCAAACTCTATCTGGCTGGCGAGGATGTTCCCAAAGATGTAGAAGCGGCAATCCGCTGGCTTGAAAAAGCGGCAATGCAGGAAAATCAGTTTGCGCAATACGCTCTTGGCAAGCTGTATCTCTGCGGTAGGGATGTTCCCCGTGATAAGGAAAAGGCAGTAACGCTGCTGGAAGCCGCCGCAGCGCAGGGAAACATCTATGCAGAGTTTCTGCTGGAGCATCTGGATTCGTTCCGCGACCCGTCTGCATTCCTTGCCGCAACAAGGCTGCTGCACCGGCTGGAGAATCTGTTCCGTGAGGATTACCGGAAAGCCACAGGCGGTAATCCATTCCACATCGACCGGAAACGCCGCCGCAGGCTGGCCGAGAAGAAACAGGCGCAGGGTCATGCCCGTGATGACCACGAACAACAAATGCAGTATTGACAGGAGGGATCAGGATGTCAGGATATGTTTATTTTACAGACGAACAGAAACAACGGGCCAATGCTGTGGATCTGGAGGACTTTCTCTGTCAGCAGGGGGAAAAGCTGCTGAAATCCGGCAGGGAGAAACGGCTGGCCAGCGACCACAGCGTCACAGTGCGCGGCAACCAGTGGTACGACCATGCAAGTGAAAAAGGAGGCTGTGCCATTGATTTCGTGCAGATGTTCTACGGAAAGAGTTTTCCCGATGCGGTTACCATGCTGCTGAATGGAGAGCAGGGACAGGCATACCGTTCCAGTGAGCCGCGCCGCCCTGAGCCGCCAAAGCCCTTTATATTGCCCGAAGCGCATACGGATATGCGCCGGGTGTATGCTTATTTGACCAAAACACGGAGCATCGACCGCTCGGTGGTGTCCGTGTTCGCAAAAGCGAAGATGATCTATGAGGATGCAAAATACCACAATGCGGTATTCGTTGGTTTTGATCAGGATGGCGTTGCCCGCCATGCCCATAAACGGGGGACTTACACCCAGGGTGAACCGTTTAAGGGGAACGTGGACGGATGTGATCCCCGGTACAGCTTCCATCACAACGGGCAGAGCGATACGGTCTATGTGTTTGAAGCCCCTATCGACCTGCTGTCGTTTCTGTCGCTGTATCCGCAGGGCTGGCAGAGGCATAGCTATGTGGCACTCTGCGGTGTGGCGGAACACGCCCTGCTTCAACTGCTGGAAGAAAATCCGCAGGTAAAAAAGATTGGTCTGTGTCTCGACAACGATAAAGCCGGACTTAAGGCGCGGGAACGGCTCACCGGTATCCTTGCGGAAAAGGGATACGGCGAAGCTTTTTCCCTCCTGCCACGGCAGAAAGACTGGAATGAGGATATACGGACACAAAAAACTGCGTTTACACAAATGCCTGCGACCGGACAGGCGATGCAAATGGCCTGAAGGGAGGAAAAACTTGCAGACACATCAGATTGTTTTACTAATCTGCGTCGGTCTTGGGATGTTCGCTGTCATCGGCGGCCTGTCCTTGCTGGCGCATTATTACACACTGAATGGTATCAAATCCAAAACCGTGGGCGATGGCCAGCACGGTACGGCACGGTTCGCAACGGAGAAAGAAATCAGGGATACCTATGCCCATGTCCCCTATGAGCCGGAAAAATGGCGGCGGGGAGAAGCGCTGCCCACCCGGCAGGGGCTTGTGGTAGGGTGCAAAAGAAAAACCGGTTCCGTCACGGCGCTGGTGGATGACGGCGACATCCACTGTCTGATGATTGGCGCTGCAGGCGTTGGCAAGACCGCCAACTTTTTATACCCCAACATCGAGTACGCCTGTGCCTCTGGAATGAGCTGGCTCTGTACAGATACCAAGGGTGATCTGTTCCGCAATTATGCAGGTATCGCCAAGGACTGCTATGGCTACAACATTTCTGTGCTTGACCTTCGTAACCCCACCCGCTCAGATGGCGACAACATCCTGACACTGGTCAACAAGTACATGGATGAATATCTGGCACACCCGGAGAATCTGGCGGCAAAGGCAAAAGCGGAGAAATATGCCAAGATCACCGCCAAGACCATCATCTGCTCGGATGGAGCGGAAGCCAGCAGCTATGGGCAGAATGCGTTTTTCTATGATGCAGCCGAGGGTCTGCTTGCCTCTGTGATACTGCTGATTGCGGAGTTTTGTGAACCAGAGAAGCGCCACATCATTTCCGTGTTTAAGCTGATCCAGGATCTGCTGGCTCCTTCGCCGGTAAAGAACCGCAGCCTGTTTCAGCTGCTGATGGATAAACTGCCGCCAACACACAAAGCCAAGTGGTTCGCAGGGGCGGCGCTGAACTCTGCCGAGCAGGCGATGGCATCCGTGCTGTCTACCACGATGTCACGGCTAAATACCTTTCTGGACTCGGAGATGGAGCAGATTTTGTGCTTTGACAGCACACTGGATACGGAAACCTTCTGCAGGGAGAAATCAGCGATTTTCATTGTGCTGCCAGAGGAAGATAACACCAAATATTTTATGGTGTCGCTGTTCCTCCAGCAGCTCTACAGGGAGATGCTCACCATCGCTGACGAGCATGGCGGCAAGCTGCCAAACCGCGTCATGGTGTTCGCTGATGAGATCGGCACGATACCAAAAATCGAATCCATGGAAATGATGTTCTCGGCCGGACGTTCCCGCCGGATTTCGATGGTGCCTATTATCCAGAGCTTCGCACAGCTCCAGAAAAACTATGGGAAAGAGGGTTCCAGCATCATCATCGATAACTGTCAGGATATTTTGTTCGGAGGCTTTGCACCCAATTCAGAAAGCGCTGACATTCTCTCCAAGGCGCTGGGTAACCGGACGGTGCTGAGCGGTTCCATCTCCAGAGGAAAGAATGATCCCAGCCAGAGCCTGCAGATGATGAGCCGCCCTCTGATGACGCCGGATGAACTGAAAACACTGGCAAAGGGACATTTCATTCTGGCAAAGACCGGATGCTGCCCTATGCGGACACAGCTGCCGCTGTTCCTGAAGTGGGGAATCCGATTCGGGGAAGCCTATGAGGTGGCAGAGCAGGCTGCAAGACCGGTGGTCTATGCCGACCGCTTCGAGCTGGAGCAGGAGATTGTGCGCCGCAGGGATGACTGCGATGAGGAAGGCGGCTTCGGGGAACCGCCGCAGCCGCCCGTGCATTCTTCAGGAGGCCAGCTGCATACTCCTGCGCTCGAAAAGAAAGAACACCATGCGCCACGCCGTCCGCCGCTGCGGACAGATTAGGGGGTGATGCCGTGGGATATTTTTCTGCAATCTATTCGGAGGATCTGCCCCACCGTGCCAAGGCTGTGTATATGTACCTGAAAGACCGGTGCAACCAGAACAACCAATGCTATCCGGCGATTGGAACGATAGCAAAGGAGCTGCGACTCTCCCGCAGGACAGTGGAACGGGCAATTGCCGATCTGGAGCAGGCCGGACTGCTTATGAAGGAGCAGCGCTGGCGGGAGAACGGGGGCAGGAGCAGCCTTCTTTATACCTTGAAGCAGGTGTAGGAACAGCTGTGAAAATAGCTACCGCCGCCAGGGGGCAGGTCTGCCTCTCTGGTGGCGTAAGGAATATGCCATCATGGCGTATGCAGGGAAGGGAACACCTGAAGAAATAGTTATAAGCAGAGAAAAAAATAAAGAGCCACCCTCCGAAGAAGGCAGCTCCTGTTTACTAGTTGTCCAGCATGGCCTGAATGGATGCCTGGACGATTTTCTTATCACGGCTGTTTAACAACCGGATCATGCAGAGCAGCTGTTCGTCTGTTTCTTTTTCTGCTGCGTCCCGTGGATAGACAATGCCATCAGCTGAAATATGTAGTGCGTGGATCAGGCGGAACCACACATCCAACGCCGGACATTTGCCCTCGTTTTCGATAGCCATGAGATAACGTGTTGTGATGCCGACCCGCTCAGCGACCTCATCCTGTGTCAGTTTTACTTTCAAACGGGCATCTTTGAGCATCGGTCCCATGTAATCTAAATTTAAATCCTTCACTGTGCGTTCACCTCCAACACCATTGTACAGTTCGGGTGTTGAAGTGAGAACGTACTGATGTTTCTTGTAGAACACGAAATATAAATGCATCTTATGATGTGGATGTCAAAAGTACCACCATCTCCAAATTGTACGTTGCTGCGAAGTGTTTATTTTCGTAGCAAAGTGCAAAACGGTGATGTTGTCAAATAAAAAAATGACTTTTGACACCTACATCATCTTATGGGAACTAATTACTTTGCCTGATTTCGTAGGCTTACCGGATTTACTTTGACCGTAAGGCAGGTCATTGACGCGGTAGGGCAAATCGTGAGCGAATCAAATGCTTTGCTCCAGTTCTCGCCAATAGGCGAGGTTTCCTTTGGTATAAATCTTGGAATGGAGGGAGAGTAGAAAGGGATATTACTTTGAAATGTAGTCCCAAATATTGGCTTTGAATGAACCGCGCAGATTCAGGTTTTCCAGCCATACCAGATCACATTGATCCTTGACCAGTTCAATAATGACCTCTACATCCGTGATGCCGGGAAAGATGGAGATACAAAGCAGACCGTGCGTAAACCAGTATCATATACCACTTTCATGGCAGCAAGACGGCGTTCAATACTGACTGCCTTATCCATGTCAGATTGAAAGGAAGTATTCTTTTTCCTGTGGATTGTAGCTGTCAGTAACAGAACCGATTACTATCTGCTGGCTTTTGTACTTCAGCAGATTTTTAATAGCAGGCCGGTATTTTACATCCAGAAAGGTTCCCCACGGCTCTGTATGACTGGTAAACCGTTTCATGAAGCAGGTATATCAGTAGCGGCACTGATGTGTGCAGCCCACATAGGGATTAACGGAGTAGCCGCCCACCGGCAGAGATGATTTCGTTTGCTGACGGCATCTGCTGAATCATCTGCTCCTCACCCATAATCAGAAACAGATAATCCTGTTGAGGGTTTTGTGCCATCCGCACAAAAATAGTATCGCACCATTCCGGTTTCCAACCGGAAAAGTCGCTCAGACCGGTCATCAGCCATGTATGTGGTTTTTTCGTGCCGATCAGATGTAGCTTACGTTTCTAAAAACAGGGACTGAAAAATCATCTGTCATATGAAATCTGCGACAGTTGTTCCGGGCATAACAGTAGGGACAGTCGATGGAACAGCACAAGACTGTAGTGGATGTGCATCAGGATTGTTAGCGATGGCATTAAGATACACTTTATATTTTTTTGACCCGATGTAATATGTAAATTCTGTTACATCTGTAAGTCATTTCGGATTAGGCGCATCTGCATAAAACTCTCGATTTTTCCTAAATAAAATACCCCCTTCCAGATAACAAGTTTTTATTATTTCACTTGTTTACCGAAAAGGGAGCATATCAATACGTCATTCCATTTAACACTTTACAACAGTTTCTTGATATTTTTTTACTACATGTAGGGTGCTATAATTTTGTTTTAATAAATCTGTTACTGATGGTGTCTGCTTCTGTTTGAGGTATTGCCTGAGTTCTGATGAGACCGGGAATGACCAGACTCGTTGCAGTTCCCATGGCCCTCGGTAGAAGTATGTTCATGGGTTCCGTCTATTTGGCAGTCAGCAACAGAGCAAGTATAGGATTGAGTTGCAACCGTGTTGTTTGCAGCCAGGGAACTCATCGGAAAAGCTAATACCGAAAGAGCTGTTAAAGATAAAATAATTTTTTTCTTCATAAATGCAATCTCCTTTCTTCACTGGTACTGATTAGCCAGCGATAATCAAGCCTCTTTGGGGAAGCTATATATGTATAATTGAGTAATTTCTCAATATATACCTTTGATCAAAATGTTATACCCTCGTATCTGTATTTCGTATATTTTCCACAATTCGGGCAATATTGAGAGTTTGAAGCAATTTGAGTTTTACATTCGCCACAAACTGGGGCATACGGCGAAACGAAACTAATCTGATTCCGCAGGCAGGACAATAATTGGTACCGTGCATAATAACTGTATGACAGTTGGAACATAAGACAGTTGCAAATTGCATTCCTGGTATAGAATCTAGTTGGTAAGGATATTGACAATATCCGCTTTCCATATGCGGGAAGCGGTTGGCTGCTTCTCTCGAATGGTAAAAATTTATAAAATCATCCCTCTCTGTGCCATATGAAAAACAGTTGTTTGAACTTTTTTATAGTATAGCAGATAAATGTGAGGAAAATATGGGGATAAAGAAATAATATTTGCAAGTTCTTTAACTAGATAGCCTATCGTTAAGATTCGAATATCCATAAGATAGCCTTTTAGGATCTACAGCTCCAATACCGCCGCCTTTGCTCATTATAATATATTCAATAAAATTTCTAATCACCATAGAATCCCCTTATTTTAGAATTATGATAATTGTAGTCACATAAATCAACCCCCAAAAAGGAAATAGTGTACGTTATGAAAGTATATTTTAAATTAATTGGTTTAGAAAAAACTGAGACATTAAAAAAAATCCATCAAGAAATTTCTGCAATACATGGTATTGAACGAATCAGTATCGATCTTCAAAAACAAGAGATGATAATTTGGACAGAGGCAGAGAAGATTCCTAGAATTGAACATGCTGTAGTTGTAATTATTAGCTTCATAACTCCACAAATAAGTGTTAAAAGAATCCGAAAGATGGAAATATAAAAAAAATGTCAAAAAATCCCTTAAAAGACTTGACAATGAAAATCGAAGGAGCTATAATTCAAACAACACAACATATGAATACTTGTTCATATGTGCATATATAGAAAGGAGGAGATGGAAATAGACTTTGCAAAGGAGGTCATATAAAATCGAAGATCATTTATATAGAATAGCACCTGATAAACAAAGGTTGTCTGAATTATCCGCTTTGTTTAGAGTGCTGGGGAATAGCACACGAATGAGTATAGTAGGTGCCCTAATTGATCGGGAGCTAAGTGTGGGTGATTTGGCACACTTGTTGGATATGAGCAGTTCGGCGATATCCCATCAACTAAGTATACTCAACAGGGCAAGGCTGGTTAAATTCAGAAGAGAAGGAAAATGGGCAATTTATTCCTTAAAGGATTGCCATGTAAAAGAAATATTTGATATAGGATTACAGCATACTGCTGAAGAAAAAGGAGATAATAGCGATGAAGAAAACATTTAAACTAGTAGGGTTGGATTGTGCACACTGTGCGGATATGATTGAAAAAGCTGTGAGCCGAGTTGACGGTGTAAAAAGCGCCGACATAAATTTTATGACTACGAAGATGACGCTGGACTGTGAGGATGACAAGGTATGCGCAATCACACAGGCTGTAGAAAAAATAATTAAGAAAATGGAACCCGATGTTAAGGTAGTAAAAATTTGAGAGGTTAATTATGAAAAAAACTTTATGGCGATTAATATTGGGAGCTGCTGTATATGCAGCAGCTCTGGTGATAAAGAGTAATATAATCTGGTTGTCACCACTTCTATTTGGAATTAGCTTTTTGTGTATTGGTGGAGATATCGTCTTTAAAGCATTGCGTAATATCAGTCATGGCAGGGTCTTTGATGAGAATTTTCTGATGAGTATTGCTACAATAGGAGCATTTATAATTGGCGAATATCCGGAAGGTGTGGCAGTGATGCTCTTTTATCAGGTGGGAGAGTTGTTCCAGAGTTATGCAGTTGACAAATCAAGAAAGTCCATTGCAGAGCTTATGGATATCTGCCCGGATTATGCCAATGTGAAAATAAATGAAGAGATTATTCGTAAATCACCGGAGGAAGTGCAGATTGGTGATATAATTGTAATAAAAGCAGGGGAGAAAGTTCCGTTGGATGGAACGGTAATCGATGGGAATTCCATGATTGATACATCTGCACTGACTGGTGAATCAGTTCCGCGTGAGGCAAAACCAGGAGATGATATTCTGAGTGGCTGTATTAATGTGAATGGTGTTTTGACAGCTCGGGTAACAAAGGAGTTTGGAGAATCCACGGTTAGTAAAATCCTGGATTTGGTTGAAAATGCCAGCAGCAAGAAATCAAATTCTGAAAGGTTTATTACAAAATTTGCCAGATACTATACTCCGGTTGTAGTAATTGTCGCTGTACTGATGGCAGTGATACCTCCAATGCTATTGGAGGGCGCATCCTATCAGGATTGGATTTACAGAGCCTTATCTTTTCTTGTGGTATCGTGCCCATGTGCATTGGTGGTTTCGATTCCCCTGAGTTTCTTTGGAGGACTCGGAGGAGCTTCCAGAAAAGGTGTACTAATTAAAGGAAGCAATTATTTGGAAGCAATGGCGCAGGCAGAAATAGTTGTATTTGATAAAACAGGCACTCTTACAAAAGGTGTGTTTAAGGTTCAGAATGTTACTTCAAAAATAATGCCATCTGAAGAATTGCTGATGTTGACTGCTTTTGCTGAAAACTATTCCAATCATCCAATTTCTGTTTCTTTAAGGCAGGCATATGGGAAGGAAATAGATAATTCAGCTATAAGTAGTGTAGAGGAAGTTTCTGGCCATGGTGTGATTGCCCAGGTCATGGGGAGGACTGTAGCTGCTGGAAATGGAAAACTGATGGCAAGCCTGAATGTTCCTTATGATTTCCAAGAAGAATTTGGAACGGTGGTTCATGTTGCAGTAGATGGAAACTATGCTGGATACATTGTGATTACGGACGAAGTCAAGGAGGATGCTGCAAAAGCCATCAATGATTTGAAACGGACTGGGATTCAGACCGTCATGCTTACGGGTGATAATCGGGTAGTGGCTGAAAAGATAGCTGAGGAACTTGGTTTGGATAAAGTTTATTCTGAGCTGCTGCCAGGAGACAAGGTTGAAAAGCTGGAGGAGTTATTCGCACAGAAAACAGAGAAGGGAAAAATCGCCTTTGTTGGGGATGGAATCAACGATGCACCGGTTTTGGCAAGAGCTGATATTGGGGTGGCTATGGGAGGGCTGGGTTCAGATGCAGCAATAGAGGCAGCGGATATTGTAATCATGACAGATGAACCTTCCAGATTGTTGACAGCTATAAAAATATCGAAGAAGACAATAAGGATTGCACATCAGAACATTGTCTTCGCAATTGGTATTAAGGCACTAGTGCTGTTATTAAGTGCGGCAGGGATTACAACCATGTGGGCAGCGGTTTTTGCTGATGTGGGAGTGACTGTTCTGGCTGTAATAAATTCTTTCCGTGCATTGCAGGTAAAAAAATTGTAGTTTGTTAAAATCATATAATCCCCACATTCTTGTAGTAAATTGTAACAGAAATGTAACAAATACGAACAGAATAGGAGATTTATATGAGAAAAACAAGAATAATTGTGACAGCATGCTCTATACTTTTTTTTGCCGCTTCAAATGATTTTTCTGCAAAGGCAGAATTAGCGGTGGTGGAAAACACTGTATATGAAACGAACATGGATAAAGCCGGAGAGCTTCCGGCAGGAAATATTGAAGAAAATGAACCCGTGGAGAAGATACAGCCACATCCGGCAACCGAGGTGAATAAGGAATTATTAGAGGATGCCGTCGGCCCTGGTATGGAGATGCTGGTAGAGGCTGAAATGGAAGATATGCCACAGGAAAACCTGGGGGAACAGGTAGTATCCTATGCATTGCAGTTTTTAGGAAATCCATATGTTTATGGTGGAACAAGCCTGACTAATGGAGCGGATTGTTCAGGATTTGTGATGAGGGTATATGAGAAGTTTGGCATAGTTCTTCCGAGAACCTCCAGGGATCAGGGGCGTGTAGGAATTGATGTTGGCGGGATAGAAAACGCCAAGCCGGGAGATATCGTTTCTTATAAAGGCCATATCGGCATTTACCAGGGGCAAAACCAACTGGTGCATGCAAGCAACCCCAGAGATGGAATAAAAATTTCACCAGTAACGTATAAGCCCATCTTGTCAATACGGCGCGTGGTGTAGTATAATTGCTTAGATAAAAATTTGTTTTTAAATAGGTAAACCAGGAGATGAAGATGAAAAGTTCAAGAACGATCCTTATCGTGGATGATGAGGAAAAAATCGTTGAGGTATTGCAGCGGTATTTAGAGAGAGAGGGATATCAGGTATTAGGTGCATATGAAGGAACCACAGCGCTCAGATTATTTAAAGAGAATGATATTTCACTGGTTCTGCTGGATTTGATGCTTCCAGATATCATGGGGGAACAAATCTGCAAAACTATCCGCATGAACTCCCGAGTTCCTATCATTATGCTGACTGCTAAAACAGAAGAAACAGACCTGATAAAAGGACTGCAGCTGGGGGCGGATGATTATATCTATAAACCGTTCAGTCCCAGGGCGGTGGTGGCAAAGGTGGGAGCCGTCCTGAGAAGAACCGAAAGCGATGAGCTTATCAGCATGCCGGTTTCCTATAACCAGGGGAAACTGGTTATTAACTTTGAAAATAGGAATGTTATGGTGAACGGAGAGGAGGCTAATCTGACACCAACAGAGTTTAAGATTTTAATGACCCTGGCAAAGGCACCTAACCGTATTTTTACCAGGGAGCAGTTGATTACCTACGCACTGAATGATGAATTTGACGGTTATGACCGCAGCATTGATACATATATCAAAGGAATACGGGCTAAAATTGAAGAAGACCGCCGTTCCCCATCCTACATCCTTACCGTACATGGAATGGGATACAAATTTGTTGGAGAAATAGAATGAAAACGAGTCTGAAAAATATCCTAATTATATCCTATTCGATGATTGCCCTTTTGATTATATTGAGCCTGAGGGTGTCCTTTAATATCAGGGCGGATCAACTGTTTGAAGAATATGCAAAAAAACAACAGAAAGCCCAAATTGATCAGATGATCAGTCAAATTAATCAGTTATATGATGAAAATACTGGTACATTTGATGAAAGTGGGATTGGAATAATTGGGTATGCTGCATTACAGAATGGCTATATCATTCATATTCAGACTCTGAACAAGGAAATTGACTGGGATGTGCGGACTCATCGATTGGAGGAATGCGATATTATCCTGCAGCACGCCGAAGGCAATATGAAAGGAAAGTACCCCAATTTCAGAGGAAGCTATACGGAGGATACTTACACGCTGGAGAGTGAAGGGAATGTATTTGGCTCCTTAAAGGTAGGATATTATGGCCCGTATTCCTTAAGCGACCAGGAACTAGAACTCATGGGGGCACTGAATAAGTCACTTTTATTTATCGGTGTGTTTGCTCTTGCGGGGGTGATTTTTTTGGGAATTCTGATAGCCTGGGCGGTATCAAAACCTATAGCCTGTGTCATTCAGGTAGCTCAGAAGATTGCAGGAGGCGAATATGGTGTCCAGGCGGAAGTCGTTCGAGGAATGAGTGAAACTGACCATATGGTAGAAGCTATTAATGAGATGTCCTTGGCGCTGGAGATAGAGGAAAGGCAGAAAAAACAGATCACGGCAGATGTGGCACATGAACTCAGGACCCCCCTGACCAATCTTCAGAGCCATATGGAGGCAATGATTGACGGAATCTGGGAGCCTACATCAGAACGTCTGGAAAGCTGCCATGCGGAAATTTTGCGTTTGGTAAGGATTGTAGGACAGCTGCAGGAATTATATTCTCTGGAAAATCGCGACCGGGAACTTAATAGGGTTACATTTGATTTCCGGGCTTTGTGTGATGATATATACCATGACTTTGCATTTAAGATAAAAGAGAAACAAATCACCTTATTGACGGAAATTCAATCCGGCGAAAATCTGTATGCGGATTATCCACGGATAAAACAATGTATGGTAAATCTGATGTCCAATGCCCTTGCATACACACCATCTGGTGGTACAATCACAATATCTTTCAGAACCGTTGCAGATGGTAGGAAAGAAATCATTGTGGAGGACAGTGGTATTGGAGTACCAAAAGAGGATCTTCCATATCTGTTTGAACGGTTTTACCGTGTGGATAAATCCAGGAGCAAGAAGACTGGCGGGATGGGGATTGGACTTTCCATAACCAGAGCGATTGTGGAGAAGCATGGCGGACGGATTTTTGCAGAGAATCGGAAGGCGGGTGGTACACGGTTTGTAATAGTATTACCTGATACAGTGGATTGAGAAGAAGACATAGAAAAAGGAGTTTTCCTTTTTCTATGTCTTTTTGCTATACTCATAAATTCCCCACAAAATTTTTATACAATTTTCTGGTAAAAAAATTACAGGAGGAAATCTATGGGTGATGATAAAACTCAAAACCAGCAAACACAAAAAGAATCCATAAAAGACGATTTGCTGAATGCGTTTGGTATAAAGAGTACAAAGAACTCGGCGAAATCAGAGACGAAGGATTGTATAGAGAAACAGACAAAGGAGGGATATCCGAAGCCTGAGATGCCAATGAAAAAGGTGGTTGTTCTGGGTGCCTTTCTGGTTGTATTTGGTATAGGAGTTTTTATACTTCCGCGCCTATATGGAGAACCAGAACCGCCAGAAAAGGATGTGGTAGCATCTTACAGCGGCAAGATAATTACAACAGAAGAACTGAAACAGTTTCTTCAGCAGGAAGGTGTAAGGAGCCGGGAACATGCAATGTGTGAAATACATGGGTATGACCATTCCCTGTGCAACCCACAGGAACCATGTGAACTGCATCCTGTGGATAATCTGGAGGGCTATCGACAGGCCGTGCAAATGATGGCGGTAGAACAGATCATCCTGGATTGGGCTGAAAAGAAAGGACTTACTGCCAGAGAAGATATCCAGCATGGTATCACAGATTTAGTTGGAGACGCCAATGTTGCCCAGATGCTGAATGAGATACATCAGGAAGAAATCACTCCAGAGTCTATTACCAGGTGGGATATCCAACAGTATTATGATAATAATAAAATAACTTATGGTGATAAGACATTGGAGGAAGTGGAAGAGGAGATACGTGCTATCCTACTGGCTGAAAAGGATATAAACTATTTCCCTGAATATATCGAAAAATTGAAAGAATCAGTTGGTCTGGAATTTAATGCAGAGCTTTTAAAGGTTACGGAACCGTCAACTCAGGAGATACAGGCTTATTATGATGCAAACCGTGAGAAGTATCGTATAAAAGAATCGGCAAGCATTCAGGAAATCCGAATGATGGATAAGGAAACTGCACAGAAGGCGGTGAAAAAACTGAATTCTGGAGAATCCTTTGAACAAGTGGCCAAAACTTATGGGATTGACAAAAAGATAAAGGATTCCGTGATTGAAAAAGATGGGGACGGTAATACCATGGAAGAAACGGTATTTCGCCTCAGCCTAAATGAAATCAGTGCCCCCATTGGCAATGAAGATGGAACTTATAGTATTGTGAAAATAGGAGAGTTTACAGCTCAGGGAGAACAATCTTTAGAAGAGGTAGAACCGCAGATTCGTGATATTTTATCAGAAGAGGCAATGGAGCGGGAGTATACCCTGAAAAAAGATGAGGCATTATTCGCCGTCCATAGCAAACGTTACACGTTAGGAGATTTTTATACAGAGTATAAAGAACTGGCTCCGGAATATCAGCGGGTATACCGTACTTATGAAAAGAAGAAGGAGTTGGTTGAGCAGTTGATTGCAAAAGAACTGCTTCTGGAGGAAAACAGTGATAGAAGTGAAGGGGTTGGAAATCAGCATGATTTGGAAGAATTGAAAATACAGTATTTGATGCAAGTTATGCATCAAGAGGAGGTGGATCAGAATCTTGAAGAAGCCACGGAAGAGGAAATGACCCGTTTCTATGAAGAGAACCCGGAGATTTTCCAGATGCCGGAAAGGGTGAAAATGAATTTGATTTGGATAGCACAGACGGAAGATGGTAAGGGTGAGCAGCGAATCCAGGATGCGAAACAACTGATTGCTGAAGGAACTGATTTTACTGAAGTAGCAAAGCAGTATTCAGAGGACGGAACAGCAGAGGATGGCGGCATTATAGAAGATTGGTTCTACCCTGAGCATCTGATTCCGGAGTTGGGCAAGGCAATCGTCAACTTGAAGGCTGGGGAGGCTAGCGAAGTAATTGAAAGCCAGGATGGGTATTATATTGTCCAGATTAGGGAAAAAGAAGATAAGCAGCGTATGTCCTATGAGGAAGCGAAAGAGCTTATTGCCCTATATGTAAAAGAGCAGAAGCACGCAGAGATGCAGCAGGATATGGAGAATGAAATCCTGAAAGATTCTAATCTTATTGTCTATGACAAGACATTGAGACGTTTATTAAAAGAGAAAGAGGATGTATAGATGGGAAGAAAAGAAAGAACGATTTTTATCACCATTATAGCCAATATTATATTAATTGTACTGCGGTTTTTTCTTGCCGGATTGTCAGGAAGTATTGGCTTGAAAGCAAATGCGTGGCATTCATTTACTGATGTATTTGTATCATCGGTTGTATTTATTGGTCTGATGACTGTGAGGTTAGGAGCGAAAAGATGGAGTGGAGCGGTAAAAAAGGTAGAGAATCTCTTAGCAATATTTGTCTCCTTTTTTATATTTTACATGGGACTGGAACTCTTTGCTGATGCCATGAACAGTGGGCAGGCGGAATTGAAGCATATCACATTCACAGCAGTAGGAGGATTTATCGGAGTCATTATTAATTACTTCATGGCGAGGTATAAAATCTATGTGGGGGAACAGACCGGTTCTCAGAGTCTGATTGCAGATGGATATCATTCAAAGATGGATATGTATTGTTCTATTGCTGTCTTGATTGGAATTGTGGGAGCTCTGTTTGGAATGCGTAGTCTGGATAAAATCGCTGCCATTGTAGCTATGGTGCTGTTGATGGTTTCGGGGTACGAAATACTGGTGGATAATGTGCGGCAGCTACTACACTCCGGTCAACCGGGGCACAGAGAGAATCATGGACATAAGCATATCAGGTTCCATGGAAGCAAAAAAATGTTTGTGGGATTATCCGGAGTGCTGGCAACAGCCTATGTACTGTCTGGAGTCTATATTGTGGATATGGATGAGACGGCAATTGTGAGAAGATTCGGGAAAGTGACGAAAGAAAACGTCTCGCCAGGAATTCATTATCGTCTTCCGGAGCCCATTGACCAGGTAACGCTGGTAAAGAGGGATGCTGTCGAAAAAGTGGAGACAGGCAGGCTGGAGCTGTTGTCGGGTGATACCAACCTGGTCAATGTAAATATGTCAGTTCACTATAAGGCAGCCAACCCACTTGATTATGCACTGAATGTCGCAGATTTGAAAAATCTTGTAAAGGCAGGTTCTACTACCAGTGTCAGGGAAATAATCGGGCAAAGTCCGGTTGATTATCTGCTGACGGAGGGGAAAGCATCGGTGGAAAATGAGGCAAAGAATCGGATACAGAAAATACTGGATGTCAATGGGACAGGAATCCAGGTAGTAGGGGTTCAACTAATTGAGATGTCTCCTCCGGAAGATGTGAAAGCAAGTTTCCAGGACTTGGCAAGTGCAAGACAAGATAGGGCGGTGTATATAAATGAGGCCATGGCTTATCAGAATACCATAGTTCCCGAGGCCAGGGCCGAGGCATATAAGCAGGTTGCGGAGGCGGAAGGCTATAGGGAAGAGAAAATAAAAAATGCAGAGGGAGATGCCGTAATGTTTACAGAAAAGCAAGCAGCATATGCTTTGTCCAGTGACGTGACGGAATTTCGGCTGTACATGGAAGCTATGGACAAAATATTGCCCAATGTACAAAAAATTCTGCTAGGAGCGGATGTGACAATTGATAATGCAGAATTGTGGATTTCAAATTTAAAAAATAAAGTATCAGGAGGAGCAGAATAATGGAGAAGAATATTAAACATAGATTAAGCAGGCAGGGAATCGCTGCAATTGGTGCAGTGGTGGTACTTTTTATCGGAACCTTAGTAGTGTATAAGGTAGATGCTACAGAATATGCAGTGGTGACACAGTTTGGGAATCCGATTTCCACAGAATTGGAGCCAGGACTTAAAATCAAGTTGCCTGACCCGGTACAGTCTGTTCAGAAACTGGATAAGAGGGTTCAGGTATATCAGGCGGATTCCCTGGAACTGCTGACCTTGGATAAGAAAAGTGTAGCGATCGACTATTATGGCACATGGAAGATTACAGATCCTGTTACGTATATAAAAACGGTGAAAGATAAAATTGGGGCAGAGGCCAGATTGTCTGATGTGTTTTCCTCCAGCCTGGGAATCCAGATGGGTAAATATAATTTGGAACAGTTGGTAAACACGGATTCAGAAAAGTTGAAGCTTGAGATGATGCTTGAAGATACAGTGTCCTATGCCAAGGAAAAAGCAACGGAATATGGTATAGAGGTAATTGACGCTAAAATCAGGGCATTGAATTTTCCGGAATCTAATAAACAGAGCGTATACGACAGAATGAAAGCAGAGCGAGAGCAGATGGCAAAGAAATACCGTTCAGAAGGAAGCGAGGAGGCTGCTAAAATCAGGGCGGATGCAGAGAAAGAGAAACAAATTATTCTGTCAGAAGCATATAAGCAGGCGCAGCAGATCAAAGGCACTGGTGATGCAGAAGCAATCCGTATTTATGGGGAAGCATTCCAGAAAGATCCCAATTTCTATGAATTTATACGGACGCTGGAAACCTATGAAAAGACTATTGATAAGGATACAACACTGATTCTTCCATCTACAGCGGAGATCCTTAAGTATTTAAGTGGAAAGACCAATTAGAAAGAGGTGATACGATATGAGTAAAAAGAAATTTCCACGCATTTATCTGGAAAGGATAAAAAAAATAAAAGAAGGAATCCAGAGCTGGTTGTCTGATAAGAAACCACAAGAAAGCCAGCAGTCAGCAGTTATGGATATAAAGAAGGCATTTTCGCATATAAATCCTAAAAAGGCAGGGTGGATGTTGATTTTGGGTATAGCTGCCATTTATGTTTTGACTGGCGTATATGTGGTTAATCCAGGAGAACAGGCAGTTATACGCCGTTTTGGGGCATTGCAGCCGGGCACGGTGACGGAAGGAATCCATTATCGTCTTCCGTATCCGATTGATCAGGTAGAAAAGGTGAATGTGTCTGAGGTTCGACGTGCTGATATTGGTATGAGTTTGAAAGAACATATGCATCAAGGTGATGACAGCCCAACGTTAATCCAACTCTTAACAGGTGACGAAAATATCATTACATCGGAGGCAATTGTCCACTATAAGGTAAAAGATGCGGCAGCTTTTCTGTACAATGTGGACAGCAACGATGAACAGTTGGTAAGAAGAAGCGTGGAGTCTGCATTGGTGGAACTGATGGCTAGTATGGCGGTAGATGATATTTTAAGTACGGAAAAAGTAGCGGCGCAGAATTTTGTGATAGAAGAGGTGCAGAACACATTGGACAGCTATAACTCAGGAATCCAGGTAACGGTTTTCAATATCCAAAATATTAATCCTCCTGAAGCAGTAGCAGCAGCATTTCTTGATGTAAATGCTGCGAAAGAAGATAAAGAGAAAGAAATCAATCAGGCGAATGGTTACTATAACAGCCTGATTCCGGAAGCACGTGGAAAGGCAGATGCTCAGATTGCCCAGGCAGAGGCATATAAGACGGAAGTAGTTAATACGGCTGTGGGCGATACGGATAAATTTATCAGCATGTTGACAGAATATCAAAATAACAGTTTGATTTATACACAGGATACCACAAAATATCGGTTGTTACTGGAAACTATGGAGAAGGTACTTCCGAAAGTGAAGAAATATATAGTAAACTCCTCTGATGGAAGCATTGATGTAAAACTATTCGATTCCGATAATATCCCAGGTTCCGTAAATCCTGAATCATAAAATCACCACATATGGACGGTATAATAAGATCGTTCCAGTTATAAAAAGTTGAGGTGCAGAGGGAGCGTAATATTTTGCGAAATTATGATAATAGAAGGTCAAGAGGTCGGAAGAATATAAGGAAGGGAATATATGAGAATGAAAAAATAGGAAAGGGCATCATCTTACAAATTATAATATTGGGAATTTTCATAGTGGCAGTGGTTTTTTTGATATATTCCTCAATTCAAAAGGGAAAAAGGACAAATTCCGAGTTGAATGGGACGGCCGAAACAGAAAGGGTAGTTTCAGATGAGAAAACAACAGAAAAAGAAACTTATAAAACCGAACGGACGTTAATAGTTGATGGTATATCAGTCACAGGGCTATCGCAGGATGCTGCTAAGAAAAAACTTCTGGATACATACCAATGGAACATGAAACTTTCATATCAGGATTCGGTGGAGGAACTTGAAAACCCTCTGCCGGAGAGCCTGGGGCGATTCCTGGAGGATATATACAGTCAGGAAGAATCATTGTGGCAGGACAACTATGAATTGGATGTTACGTCTATGGAAACTGACATAAGAGAGCAGGTAGCAGTTATTGCATCAAAGTGGAACCGTAATCCCTCCAATGCACAGCTGACAGGACGTGATAAAGAAAAAGGCAGCTGGATATATACTGGGGGAGAAAATGGGATTCAGATTAATCAGGAGGCAGCTGTCCAGGAAATCATGAGTATGCTTGGAGAGAAGAAATTTGCAGCAACGATTATTGTTCAGGCGGAGGAAATCGTGCCGACCGTTTCCATAAGCGAAGTGAAACAAAAGTACCAGGTAATAGGAAGTTTTTCCACTACATCGACCAATAACAGTAACAGAAATAACAATATCAGCCTTGCTATGAATGCCCTTGATGGTCTGGTGATTTTTCCAGGAGAAGAATTTTCTTTTAATAAGACAACTGGAAATAGGACAACAGAAAGGGGATATCTGCCGGCTGGTGCCTATCGAAATGGAGAATTTGTAGAGGAACCTGGCGGAGGAGTCTGTCAGGTTTCGTCTACTTTGTATAATGCTATTATTTTTTCCGGAATTATGACGACAGAACGAAATCCTCATAGTTTTGAACCATCTTATGTAATTCCTGGCGAGGATTCGATGGTGAGTTATGATGGCTATAGCGGTCCTGATTTACGTTTTGTCAACAAACAGGATACATCTGTGGCGATTCGGGCTGTGTTTGAAAATAAAAAACTTATGATTTCCATCATTGGAATTCCTATTTTGGAAGAAGGGGTGGAGATATCTATGCGTTCACAAAAGATAAAGGAATATGACCCTCCTGAACCGAAATACGAGGAGGATCAAACACTTCAACCTGAACAAGAAGTTGTGGTACAGGAAGGTGTGAAAGGGACAACTTGGAAGACCTGGTTGGTAACGTCTAAAGATGGAAAGGTGGTTAATGAGGAATATTTCCATACCAGTACATACAGAGGAAAGCCAGGAATCGTAAAAAGAAATACAACAGGAGTTGTAATACCTGTACCGACAGATGCCGAGACATCTCCAGCCGTAGGTGAGGGAGAAACGATTCCTGGTGATCCACCGTCATCAGACATAGTTACAGAAGAAACTTTGCCAGAAGAAACTGTTCCGGTAGAAGACGCGCCCTCTGAGGAGACATCTGACGGGCATACAATAATAGAAGCTCCGTTGACGGACGGCAGTGTGCCAGAGTTTGTTTCTCCGGAGCCTTCACAGGAAGCTGTTCAATTAGGTCCAGGAGTTTAATATTAATAAAAGGATTTAGGATGAGAAATAATGAATAAACGAATGAAGCTACATATTAAATGGTACATAGTGGCTAGTGTTCTTGTTGTGGCTATGATGATAGGCATTATCATAGTCACGGGCAAAGGAAAACAGCCAGAAGTAGAGGAAACAGGGGAGATTCTACCAAGGGAGACCCAAGCAGAAGAATTTCCTGAAATTGAAATAGAAGGGGATGAGGACAACGTAGATGATACAAAATCGGATGAGATTGACAAGACTGCGGAAACAGAGGAACCTGCTCCAGAAAATCTGAAAGAGGGAGTAGAGCATTCTTCTGTGGCAAGACTTCAGGAAAGGCTGATGGAACTGGGATTCATGGAGAATGATGAGCCTACCCGGTATTATGGCCCTGTAACAGCTGCATCTGTAAAATGTTTTCAGCGCCAAAACAATCTGGAGCAAGACGGAATTGCAGGACCTCAGACCAGGGAGATGATTATGTCTCCAGATGCAAAATACTATGCTGTTTTTAAAGGGATTTCAGGAGATGACGTAAAGCGAATTCAGGATCGACTATATGAACTGGGATATCTACTGTCTGCAGATAATGTAAATGGAATTTTTGAAGAGAGGACCGAGGAAGCGGTTATCAAATTACAGGAAGTCAATCAACTGACGGCAGATGGTAAGGTAGGTAGGAAGACGGTAAACCTGCTTTATAGCGAAGAGGTGAAACCTAATTTTCTGGCGTATGGTGAAAAGAGTGACATTGTTCTAAAATTCCAGAATCGTTTGAAAGAGCTGGGATATTTAACTACAAATCCAGACGGAAATTATGGACGAGATACGGTTCAGGCAATCAAACAATTCCAATCAAGGAATGGTTTGGTTGTAGATGGATATCTTGGACCCACGACCAGAGAAATCATAGGGCAATCTACTGCAAGACCCAATGGTTTAGTACTTGGAGAACAAGGCGATAGTGTAAAGCGTGTCCAGGAATTATTGAGTAAATATGGATATCTATCTGTTGAAAATGTTACTGGTTACTATGGGGAGATAACGGAAGCAGCAGTAATTTTATTTCAAAAGAATAATAATTTAACTGCGGACGGCTCCGTAGGAATAAGGACAATGGGAAAGTTAACAGATGCCTCCAAAGCTGTGGCAAAGGGAAATACATCTAGCAAGTCTGGCGCTGCTGGAGAAAATAAGAAGACGGGAGGCAGTCCCAGTGCAATCAGTGGCAGTGTCGAGGCATTGATTAATGTGGCAGCATCTAAAGTCGGATCTACATATGTATGGGGAGCAAAGGGACCAAATACGTTTGATTGTTCTGGTTTTGTATATTGGTGTCTGAATCAGATTGGAGTACGACAGAGCTATCTTACTTCCAACGGGTGGAGAACTATAGGAAAGTATAAAAAAATTTCAAATTATGATGATATTCAACCAGGGGATATAATTGTAGAAAAAGGTCATATGGGAATAGCAGCGGAAAATGGAAAGGTAATAGATGCTTCGTCCGGAAACGGAAAGGTAGTATATCGACAGCGAACAAACTGGTGGCGTAATAATTTTATTGTAGCATGGAGAATTTTTTGATTTATGATTTCCATTATTTCGTCGCAGAGTATCTGTAGCAAGTGTATGATGTTAAGAATTGTCACTATGAGGAGTCTTATGCGTGAAAGACGCACGTACGGTGTGAGGGGCTTGCGACGTGAGCCGCTTGTCTCCTCGACTGTCGAGGAGTTAATGAAAAAATGGGGAATAGGAAGGCGAGGAGTATGAAAAAAAGAGTGTTAATAATTGATGATAATCTTGTGGTCTGCAAGGAAATTAAATATGCTTTACAGAATGAAACAACAGATGTCTACTACGCCTTGTCAATCCATGATGGAATTGAACAACTTACAAAACACCACTTTTGTCTTGTAATCATGGAAATCCATCTGTCAGAAGGAGATGGAATGGAATTGCTGAAGATACTCCAACTGTTTAAACCAATACCCATACTTGTGATTTCCTCCAAAACAGGCAGTGAGGAACGGATTACTGCTCTGAAGGCAGGGGCACATGGATACATGGAAAAGCCATACGATTTGGAAGAATGCCTTGCCCATGCTCAAGCATTGATGCAACTTTATACACAGCTACATACCACTGAAAGTCGATGTTACACATTGGCTTTTGGCATGGATTTAATCATTGATCCTGTCAAACATCTGGCGACTCTGAAAGGAGAGCCAATGAATCTTACCCGAAAGGAGTTTGACTTGTTGTTTTATCTTGCCAGTCATGCGGGGCAGGTTCTGAGCAGAGAACAGCTTTACAGTGCTGTATGGAGAGAGGAGGCTGTTTACAACGTGGATGAATCAGTTAAGTCTCACATCAAGTCGCTGCGTAAAAAGCTGACACCAACAGGAAAAGAATATATCAAAAATGAATGGGGAGTCGGATACCGGTTTTCCCAGGAGGACGAAGAACAGCCGTAGTTGCCCAAAAAGCAGCCGCGGTTGTTTTTGTCGTCCTGTGTCGATTTTCTCCCCTGTTTTTCCACGAATTGCACCCCAAAAAATCCCCGATTGTTCAATATACTGATTGCAACGGCAAAATTATAAATTCAGCCCGTCAAAAAAAACGGTATTCTTGACGGGCGGCTTTCCAATGCCAAATTTTGTAGCCCTTCAAGCTCCGTTTTGAGTTTGGAGGGTTATTTTTATGCGCTGGAATCAAACTGCGCTGCTGCTGATCCGTAGCAGCAACACTTAGCTGGTTTATGTAAGAAAAGGCTGGATGGTGGCCAGTCAAAAAAATTGATATTTCAGAAGCGGCCCTTTGCGGCTGCACAGATGTACTGATAGAACGTGTAAGATACGAAAGAGAAAAGAACGCCCATGATGGTTTTATACCGGATGTGGACGTTCTTTTGTGTTCTAAAGAGCCGGTACAAAGGTGCCGTGGCCCACCCTTGTCCTTCGTTTTCGCCAACTAACGAAAATAAAGGAGGACAAGCCTATGGCAAAGCCATACCGGATTCCGGATTTCAGGAAGCTGTATCCGGAGGCCAGCGAGGAAGTCATCGCTGTGCTGAGAACCACAGAAAGAAAAATGCAGTATCAGGAGTATGACCTAAAGGTTGAGCGGACGGTAGTGGATCAGGAAAACCGCACCGTGGAGCAGATTCCCAGCCGGGAGGACTCCTATGAGCGGATGCTGGAGCAGAATGTGCAGTTTGCGGAGGAGACTGCCAGTGCAGAGGAACAGGCATTACAGAACATCCAGACTCAGCAGCTACATAAAGCCCTATTGCTTCTCTCTGATGATGAGCGGGATCTCATTGAAAGGCTGTTTTTTCAGGAGCAGACCGAGCGGGAAATTGCAGCTGTTTACGGGCTTTCACAGAATGCAGTCAACAAACGGCGCAAGCGGGTGCTGGACAAGCTTCGGGAGCTGATAAAAGATTTTTGAAAAAAGTTTTGCATTTTTGGTTGTCAAGATGCTCTCCCAACGTGGAAGTAAGTGAGAGGGAAAATCCATCCCTCTGCTGTTCCTTGAAAAATACCGTTTTTAAGCGGTCATATCCAGCAGTACAGATACGTTAGCTGTTCAGCCCGAAAGGGCAAGCGGCGCGGAGGATACGCTAAGACTCACCTGCAGGCAGTCAGAGTGCCTGTCAAAAACGATAGCATCGAAGGTGCCGAGCGAGAACTGTCCGTCCAGAAACGGCCTATGGCAGGCCGTCCCGCAATGACCTGAACAGCCTACCATGATACTTCCGTCCAGTCACAGCCCCGCAGATGCGGGAACACGCAATGAGGGCGGCTCCGGGAGATCCCCGGAGGGGTGAGAATCCCATGACGGCTTTTAGCCAGAGCCGGTCTGTGCCTGCTGCCCATAGGAGGCATCCCGCCTCCTGCTCCGGGAAGTAGTGTCAAATAGGAGCAGACGAAAACGAAGAACAACATTTTTTATGATAGAAACTACGGCGGTCACCGTGAAAAGCCGGGCAACCGTCTTTAGCGGCTGATATTGGCGGTGGCCGCCGCCCTTGTGTCATGAAAAACACAGAAAGAGAAAGGAGCATGGAAACTATGAATCAGGATACCATTGACATGGTTGAAAAAATTATGGATACGGTAACGATGGGATACGCTTATCTGTATCCGCAGGATGGTGGGGCAAGGAAGGAATACCTGATTGCCACAACGCCGGAGAACATGGCAAACTTCATCGGAAGCCATATCTATGACGCACAAAAGATGGTGGTCACAGATATGTCAGACCGCCTGATTGTGGAAACCTGCGGAGGTTTTCTTGACAGATGCCCGGATCAAAAGCTGTGCGGGGAAATCGTGCAGCATCTGACGCCTATCCAGATGGGAGAAAAGGAAACGGGGAAAATCCTTGCTGTGGACAGGACGCAGGCAGACGAATACTGGGCGATGGAAGATGCGGCCGTGACGATGGCAGAATACCGCATGGAACTATGACAGACAGAAAAGATGGAAATGGAGGGAGTGCGTATGCAGATTAGAAAAGGCGATGTTTACTATGCCGATCTGACACCGGTCGCCGGCTCGGAGCAGGGCGGCGTCCGGCCTGTGCTGGTCATCCAGAACAATACAGGCAACCGCCACAGCCCCACTGTCATAGTGGCCGCAATCACCAGCCGGACAGGGAAAGCTCCCCTGCCCACCCATGTGCCGCTGGAGGGCGTCAGGGGGCTGCAGAGGGATTCCGTCATCCTGCTGGAGCAGGTGCGTACCATCGACCGCGCCCGGCTGCGGGAGTACATAGGGCGGGTGAAAACACCGACTATGCAATCAGTGAATCAGGCGATTGCGGTGAGTTTTGGGCTGGAGCGGATTTCCTGCAGGGACAGCCTGACCGCCGCATCCTGCGGATAAAGGAGGGTAACCATATGGAAGGACAGAAACGTGAGTGGATTTATTGTGCCATAGACGCACCGGAGGATAGCGGCAACACCCTGAAGGACCAGCGGCAGCAGCTGATGGATTATGCGGAACAGATGGGTTTTGAGATTGCGGGCAGCGCCAGTGACACAGGCCGACAGCCCTTTTGGGAGCGGTCAGGGTTTTGTGAATTTATAGAGAGTGCTAAAAACGGCAGGACGGACATCCTGCTTCTTGCCAGCCTGCACTGCATCGGACACACAGCCATGCAGCTGGCGCAGTTTCAGGCGATGGCAGGAAGCCTTGGAATCGAGGTCTATTCACCCATGACAGGAGCAATGCAGTTTTGTCAGTAATGCTTCATTTTGGGGCAGAAAAATTGTTGGCTATTGCGTATATAAAGTAGTAGCTATGTCGCAGGAGTATCGGTATACTGTGTATGACGTTAAGGAAAGGAGGCGGAGCAGATGCGGCGGTATTCAGTGGAATGCGTGGAAGAAGGAGCAGTCAAATACTTTTTTATCTCTGATTGTGAAACAAAAGAGCTTGTGCTGATTCCCTCCCGGTATCTGACGCACAAAACAAAAACAAACCGTTCCCCAAACACCGTGAAACGGGCTGCCTTCGCAGTCTGCTACTATCTGGAATATCTCAAGGAGATCCCGATGGAGGTAACAGAAGTCTATCAGCTGGACTTTAAACGGCAGAACGAACACTTCGTGAACTTCCTGCACTGGATAAAGGCAGGGAACCACAAAGCGGACAACAGCATAAGGGCGATCAACAATGGAACCTGTAACGCATACCTTGAGGATGTGTTCAGGTTCTATCTTTTTATCGAAGCGCAAAATGAGCAGCTGGGGAGCCTGAAAGTGCTGTCCTACAATTACCACATGGCGGTCAATGCAGTCGGTGTCCAGAAGAAGCTGCGGTACCAGTCCTTTAAGGGCTACCTCAAAGCAGAGGAACGGAAGGTCAGACCGGCAGAGCATGAGGAAATCATCTCAGTCCTGCAAGCCTGCACCAACTGCCGCGACCAGCTGCTGGTCCTGCTGATAGCCGAAACCGGATTCCGTATCGGCGAGATCTTAGGTGTGGATTACATCCATGACATTGATTATCAGAACCGCATGGTCGGCGTCTACTTCCGGGAGGACAACGAGAACGATGCCAGGGCCAAGAATGCGGAGTACCGCAAGGCAAGGATCAGCGATGACACCTATGAATTTCTGATGTACTACCTTGCGGAATACCGGGAGCTTTTACAGCACCAGAGGTACCTGTTTATCAATATCACCGGCAAGACCGCAGGGCAGCCCTTAAAGGTGGACAGCGTCTACGATATGCTGAACCGCATGGAGAAAAAGACCGGCATTGACTTAACGCCCTATATGCTCCGCAGGTATTTCGCCAATATGCGCCGTAAGGCCGGATGGCGGCTGGAATTGATCCAGCAGGCGCTGGGACACAAACACATTGAAACCACCATCAAATACCTGAACATTGTGGACGATGAGCTGCTGGAGGCCAGCCAGGAATTCTATGCAAGGCATTCTGCCATGTACGGTGTCGGGGAACTGTTGTAGCAGGAGGTGATGAACTATGCCCGCCTATCAGATACAGCGGGTGGAGCCGCAGGAAGAACGATTTATAGCCAAGCCAAGCAAGGTCAAGGAAGAACTTGCTGCCTGTGAGGACATAAGAGGCGTTGAAAAAAACAAGCTGCAGAGTTTTCTGCTGGAGATGGGAATCCAGAGCATTACGGAGATGGACTATCCTCTGCGGAGGCGGTATGAAGAATATCTGACACTGAAGCAAGACATTCAAAATTCCGACCGCTATATCCGGGCATATGACCGTGTAAAGCAATACAGCATCCGGGAGCAGATGCAAACCTTGGCAGGCCGGCAGCAGTGTGAGTGGCGGCTGCGAGATGAAATGCTCTTTATCCCCTACCATTCAAACCAAGACCTTGCAATGGAATTTGACACTGTGAGGAACCAGAGCAATATGGTATGGGATTTCACACGGCCATGCCCACAGGTTCTAAAAGAACAGATTTTTGCAACACTGAATGCTATTATTGACACTTTTCGGGAAAAACATGGACGGGAGCATCGTTTGACTGGACTGCAATTTTTATACGGTTTCTGTATAGAACAGCAGATTGCTGATATTAATACGATGGAACTGTGGCAGGAGAACGCATTTGAAGCCTATCTGGAAGAACGAACTAACAGTAAAACCAGAAAGAAACAATTACTGCCAACCTTGAACTTTAGCAGACAAACCGTATTTTTACAGAGTGAGGAAATACGTTGGGATGCCAACATCTGGTATCTGGATCGGCTGAAGCTACCAAAGCACCGGATAAACCCAAGCGCCTCGTTTAGCAGCGTATCATTTATCGACATTACGGATGCAGAAAACCGGCGGTATGCAAAAGAATTTCTGAAGTATCAGATAGGTATTACCGGACAGGCAGTCAGTACCATCCTGATTAGGTTCGGCGGAATTCGCAATTTTCTTGTGTGGCTGAGTGATGCAGGTCAGATGTATGTCAATGTACCACAGAGCAGGTAGACTGCTATATAAGAACATTGCGGGATAGAAAAATTAAGCCCAAAACATTCAATGAGTACCTGACAGGCTTACATCAGTTTTTTCAATTTCTGGTGGTGCGAGGCTACGTGGTAAAGAGGCCGTTCCAGATTGAATATTACCAGAAAAAAATAATTCCAAAACACCATGACCGCAGTGTATCACTGGAAATATGCGGGGAAATCCTTCCACAGCTCCATTTGCTGCCGGAGCATCTGCGGTGTATGTACCTCCACCTCTGGTGTCTGGGGCTTCGCATCAGCGAGGTGTGTACCCTGAAAGGGAATGCCTATTACTGGCAGGGCGAGGACGCGTGGATTCAGGTGTACCAGATTAAGATGAAGAACTACAAGCGGATACCGATTCCCGAGGGGCTGTACAAAATCATGCAGGTCTATATCAGACGACATAACATCGGCCCGGACGATTACCTGTTTACCAACCAGAGAGGAGGCTCATACAGCAGCGCAACTTTTCAGAAGCAGATGAAAAAGTTTTGTCAAGAACGTGGGATTGACGGAGGCGATTATTTATTTAAATCCCATGATTACCGGCATACAGTGGCCACGCTGTTCTATGACAACGGTGTGTCGTTGCAAAGCGTCCGGGATTATTTAGGCCATAAACATGAAGAAATGACACAGCAGTATGTGGATTATGTGCCAATGAAAATTGCAAAGGAAAGTGAGGAATTCTTTAAAAATCAAGGAGACAGCGGTCTTGCCGCCAGTCTCAGGAAAGGAGGAAAACATGGATGATAAACTGTATTACCGGGAACTGGAATGTTATGGCAGTGCAACAGAAGCACTTGAAGAACAAGTACGCTTTTATACTGTGTGGCGGCGGCTGCTTCTTAACCGCCGCCATCAGATACAGTTTATCGAACCAGTTGATTTTTGTCAGATTGGCTAAAAATACCGTCAATTTTTATTGGATATGGCGATAGCTGTTTTAGGATAATTCAGATATGTTGTGGTACAGAAAGAATAGACCATCAGAGGAGGATGCAAATCATGAGGAATGATAGCAAAAAGACAGTGGCAATGTATATCCGATTTGGGAGAGCAGAATCGGCCCATCACAATCCTTGCAAACATGACAGCATGGACTGGAAACAGATGTGGGAGGATTATCGAAAGGAGCAGGAAAAATATCCCTTGAGTAAAGTTCGGCTTTAAAAGAGAACTGGAAAAACTACATAGAGTTTCATCCCCTTGCTAAATACGAGTGAGGGGATTTTTTTGTTTCCAGAAAATCTGGTAAGAGAGGGGAGAACCAAAGTGAATATTTTAAGGGGCGATTTATACTATGCAGACCTGACACCGGTAACCGGCAGCGAACAGGGCGGCGTAAGGCCGGTGCTGATGATCCAGAATGATATGGGGAACCGGTTCAGTCCAACTGTGATCGTAGCGGCCGTGACCAGCAGGCAGGACAAGCAGCCGCTGCCAACCCATGTTCCAATCAGTCCTAACCATTGTGGTCTGAAAGAACACTCCGTTGTACTACTGGAGCAGATCCGGACCATCGACCGTGTCCGTCTGCGGGAGTACATAGGCCGGTTGACGGAGGAGGATATGAAGCAGGTGGATTATGCGCTGCGAATCAGTATCGGCCTTAGCTAGACGGAGAAGAACGATAAAGTTCGATTGAACATGGAAATCCAGAAAAAGAAGGAGAGGATCTTATGAATGAGAAGAAAAAGGCATGGGTATATACCCGGATTGATGCGCCGGAGGACCGGTATGGGAGTTTGAAACGGCAGGATCAGAAGTTAACCGAATATGCCTCCCGCATGGGCTGGGAGGTAGTCGGTCATTCCCAGGACACCGGTTCCTGCCGGGATATGAACCGGCCCGGACTCCAGGCGTTGACCGATGCAGTATCGCAGGGGTGTGTGAATATTCTGGTGGTGATCGGTCCCGACCGCCTGAGCCGCAATGCAAAGGACATCATTGCCTATGCAGAGTTTTTACAGAGCCTTGGCGTGGAGGTTTATTCGCCGGAACAGGGGAAGATGGAAGTGCTTTGCACTTCTGTGTTAAAAGACTCGGCATTGGCGATACCGGAAGACAGCCCGAATTTATCCATTCATTAGGAGGCAGGCCCATGGGACAGAAGAAGGAAACAAACGAAGTCCGGTACAGTGTAGCCCGGAAACTGCTGAATCTGATGCTGGAAAATGGCTTTATCTCGGAGGAGGAATACAAAAAGATCGATGCTCTGAACCGAGAAACATTTTCTCCGGAATTGTCGAAAGTATATGGGTAAAAACACTAGATATATCTGAAAACTTGTGGTATTGTGTGGTGCTAACAGGAAAGCAATGAAAGAAAGGAGAGAAGCTTATGGCGAAGAAGGTGGTAAAGAAAATTACAAAAATTGAGCCTGTTAGCAGCGGTTTTGCCGCCAATGCGGTGGAAGTCAAACGTGTCTGCGCCTACTGCCGCGTCAGTACGAATTCGGCAGACCAGAAGAATTCCTTTGAAGCCCAGGTAGACTATTACACCCGGCTGATTGGAGAAAAGGAGGGCTGGGTGCTGGCCGGTATCTATGCAGACGAAGGCCGGACCGGTACAAAGCTGTACCGGAGGGATGACTTCCAACTGATGATGGAGGACTGTCGGCAGGGAAAAATCGATCTGATCCTGACAAAGTCTGTGACCCGGTTTGCCAGAAACACGTTGGACAGCATCAAAGCCATCCGGGAACTGAAAGCCCTTGGGATAGGCGTTTACTTTGAGAAGGAGAGGGTCAACACCCTCATGGAAAAGAGCGAGCAGATGATAACCATCTTAAGCTCCATTGCCCAGGGAGAATCCGAGAGCATATCCACCAATAATAAATGGTCTGCCGTCCGCCGGTTCCAAAATGGTACTTTTATCATTAGCAGTCCGCCCTATGGATATGAAAACAATGAAGACGGGGAACTGGTGATAAAAGAAGGGGAAGCGAAGGTCGTGCGTCGGATTTTCGATGAATACCTGGGAGGAAAAGGATCCTACGCTATTGCCGCAGAACTGGAGGCGGCAGGGATTCCCACAATCCGTGGAGCGAAGGAATGGCAGGACAGTGTGGTAAAGGGGATCCTGCAAAACTGTGTTTATGAAGGGGATCTGCTACTCCAGAAATCCTATAGCACGAATGGGGTTCCATTCACCCGGAAGATTAACAGGGGAGAACTGCCCCAGTATCTGATTACGGATAACCATGAGCCCATTATTACCAGGGAGGAGGCTGCGGCTGTCCGCGAAATTTATGAGTACCGGAGGGAACAGCAGTGTGTGGACGATACCAGCGTGTATCAGAACCGGTATACATTCAGCAGCCGGATTGTTTGCGGGGAGTGTGGGACAAATTTCCGCAGGCAGAAAATCTATATCGGAAAACCATATGAAAAAATCCAGTGGTGTTGCTATCAACATATAAAGGACAGTAAGAAATGCAGCCAGAAGGCAGTCCGTGAGGACGTCATCCAGGCTGCATTTCTTACGCTCTGGAACCGGCTTGCCAGCAACTATGAGGAGATCCTGATCCCCATGCTGGCGGCACTGAAGGCAATCCAGGGTAACCCCGAGCAGGATCGGGAAATGCAGGAGATAGAACAGAATATCCAGGAACTAAAACGGCAGGGATACAGGCTGGGCAGGATACTTACCGAAGGCAGCATAAGCTCTGCCATTTTTATCGAGAGGCAAAATCAGATTGAGACACAGCTGGAAGCGCACCGGAGGCGGCTGCGGCAGCTGCAGGGACAGAAAGCCTTTGAATGGGAGATATCCCAGACCGAATATCTGATAAGCGTCTTCCGCAACCGTCCTGTCATCTTGGAAGCGTATGACGAGGAACTGTTCCTATTGCTGGTGGACCATATCACGGTACTGCCCGAACGCCGGCTGGTATTCCGTCTGAAGAACGGTCTGGAACTGGAAGAAAATGAACAGGAGGTGAGCTGAGAATGAGACAACGTCATATGCCGCTGGGGTATCGGATGGCAGGAGGAAAGATTCTCATAGTCCCGGAGCAGGCGGAACTTGTGAAAGAAGTCTTTCAGGCATATTCGGAAGGGAACTCCATGTACCAGCTTGCAAGGAGGCTCACGGAGCAGGGGGTGCTCAATGCAAACCATAAGCCGGTCTGGAACCATGGGACGGTTGGAAAAATCCTGGAGAACCGAAGGTATCTGGGAGACGAATTCTATCCAGCCCTTGTGGACTCGGAGCTGTTTCACAAGGTACAGGAGCGCAGAAAAGAAAAAAGCAAGGAGCTGGGGCGCATCATGCAGCCCAACGGCTTCGGGAAGCGCTCCATGTTTGCCGACCGCCTGGTCTGCGGAATCTGTGGTCAGCCCTACCGTCGGTATGTGGAACACTGTGGCCAGCCGGGAGAAAAAATTGTCTGGAAATGTAAGCACTACATAAATGGAAATAAGGTTTACTGCCGAAATGTATTCCTGGTAGACAGCCAGATTATAGATGCATTTATGGAACTTTTAAGACTGCTAAAGGACGGCAGGCTCCGTCTGGAGCCAGAAGCGGCCGAGCAGGGGCTGCCATACAGCCGGGAGGCAGCGGAACTGACCAGGAAGCTGCAGGCTCTGGAGGAAGAACCGGGATATCCGGCGAAGGAAATGGTGCAGGTGATCTATGAACGTGCCAGATCCCAGTACAGGGTAGCCCGTATCCGGGACCGGGATTACCAAACGGAAAAACTGAAGGCGGTACTGAAAGAGGTTGTATTTACAGAAGGATTTGACAGCAGGCTTTTTCAGACCATCATACGCCGGATTGTAATACACGAAGACAGACGGTTTGAATTTGAATTAATCAATCGAGTAAAAATAGAGCTTCCCATCTGGGAGGCAGTAGAAGGGAGGAGACTGGATGCGCCGGTCCAGAGCAGCAACCGTAGTAAAGAAACATATATCTGTGATACCGCCCAATCCGGAGAATAGCCGGAGTGCGCGGACACAATACAAGAGACTGAAAGTAGCGGCCTACTGCCGAGTCAGCACCCAGCAGGAACAGCAGGAGACCAGCTATGAAGCCCAGGTCAGCTATTATACAGAGAAAATCAACAGTAACCCGGAGTGGATCCTGGCTGGAATTTATGCCGATGACGGAAAAAGCGCTACTATGATCCGGAAACGGAACGATTTCCAGGCTATGATTGATGACTGTATGGCGGGGAAAATTGATATGGTCATCACAAAATCCATCAGCCGCTTTGCCAGAAACACGGTGGATTCCCTCACCAACATAAGAAAGCTGAAAGCGAAAAATATCGCGGTGTTTTTCGAGAAGGAGAATATCAACACCCTGGGAGATGGCGGGGAGATGTTAATCACCATCCTGAGCAGCCAGGCCCAGGAGGAAAGCCGGAACCTGAGTGAAAATGTCCACTGGGGATATGTGAGGCAGTTTGAGAACGGGGTGGTGTATGTCAACCACAATAAGTTCCTCGGGTACACCAAGGATGAGGAGGGAAACCTGATCATTGAGCCCAATGAGGCAAAGCTGGTGCGCCGGATTTTCCGGATGTATCTGGAAGGGAGCAGCATCAATAAGATTGCAGAGGTCCTTACAAACGAGGGAGTGAAAACAGTGACAGGAAACACCAGCTGGCATGCTTCCGTGATTTCCAAAATGCTGATGAATGAAAAATATATGGGGGATGCGCTGCTGCAAAAAACCTATACGGTAGATTTCCTGGAAAAGAAAAGGGCGGTCAATAAAGGAATCGTACCGCAGTATTACATCGAAGGCAACCATGAAGCGATTATCCCGCGGGAACTGTTCTACCAGGTACAGGAGGAGCGGGCCCGCCGGGCGAATGTCTACCGCCCGGCAAAAAAGAAGGGAACCACCATCCGGGGAAAATACAGTTCCAAGTATGTGCTGGCCGACATCATGTACTGCAAGGAGTGCGGACAGCCTTACCGCAGGCAGGTATGGGTGAACGGCGGGACAAAGAAGCCGGTGTGGCGCTGTTACAGCCGCTTGAAAAGCGGAACCAAGAAGTGCAAACATTCCCCCAGCCTGGAAGAAAAAGCGCTCCATGAAGCGATTATGGAGGCCGTCAACTCCGTGGTAAAGGATGAAGGGGAGTTCATCGATGCCTTCCGGGATAATGTCATCCGGATCCTGGGCAGCTACTCGGATAACGTGGAACCAACCGAGTATGATGAGAAGATCGATGCGCTGCAGAAGCAGATGCTGGCCCTAATCGAGGACAGTGCCAAAACAGAGAGCGCCGATGAGGAGTTCGACCGGGCGTACCGGGAGATTGCGGACCAGATCCGGGCCTTCAAGAAAAAGAGGACGGAGCTGATACGGGAAAAGCAGCTGGCCGAAGCTTACGACCAGAGAGTGGAAGGCATGGGCCAGTATATCCAAAAGACCAACTATCTAAAGCGCCAGTTTGACGATGAACTGGTCAGGCGGCTGATTAAAGCCATCAAGGTAATCAGCGAAGATAAGATTGAAATCCAGTTCCACTCAGGGATTGTGATGACCCAGAGAATCAATGAATATGACTAAGACCGGCGGCAGAATCAACGGATTCCTGCCTGCCGGGATCCTGACAGTGGCAAGAATAAAGTCCCCAGTCACCATGTGATATCCTTATCACCGCTGGGGTTTTTATTGTTGGCATTATAGGGTGTTAATAAAAAAGGAACTTATGGAGGTGAGCAGGTGGTAGCATCGGAGGAATTAAAAAGAATGTTTGAGAACCGAATCGCATTACAGGAAGTCCGTTATGTAGGCCGGACTTGTTTTGGAAGGCTGGATGGAGAGCTCAGGGGAAAAGTGGAATTAGTGAGAGGCCCTATGGATTTAGGTTTTACCCGAATGCATGTATCTGTACTGGAGCGCACTCGGGGACTGGTGGATGAGATGAAGTTTCTAATCAGTGATGTGATTGGGCTAAAAAAAGGACTTTATGAAAACCGATGGTTGTCTCCTGCGTTTCATATAACTGATAATGAAGGTTCCTGGAATTGTGAAATGGGACAAGCCGATTATGAAAAATTAGCAGAGGCAGTCAATGGATATCTGGAGATGTTCCAGTCAGAAGAATTGATCCAGGGACAGAAGGAAGGTGAGTCTCAGGGGCAGGAAGTACAGTCGGGAGCGCTGCCGAGTAATATCCTTACTTAAATCATCGGAACCATATTTAATTATAGAAGGAATGAGGAAGGGAGCGGGGCTTAAATGGAAGTGTTTGTGAAGCGTGAAAACTGGGATGGCGGAATTTGGATGAAGCTGCCGGCCACGGAGGAACAGGCAGAGCAGGTTCTGGAGGAGCTGGCCGGTTACCATCCTTCCAGGATGATTCCATTCATAGGAGATGTGAAAGCGCCGGTGGCTGGTCTGGCACATCTGGTAATTGGAGAATTTGTGTTTCAGGATTCAAACCTCGGGCAGTTAAACTACCTTGCTGCAAAGATTGGTTCCTGGTCGGAACAGGAGCGGGCTGTCTTCGAGACTGTGCTGCAGAATGAAAAGCCGGATTCTTTGATGCGGATTGTGGAGGCAATGGAGCATTTAGACCAATACGAATGTCATCCAGAGATAAAATCCCTGGAACAGTATGGGCATGATCTGTTTGAGCGGGAAGGAAGAACGCTGCCGGTGGAATTGACGGGTTATTTTGATTATGAGGCGTATGGCCGTTTCCGTATGAAAGCCAGTGAGCGGCTGACAGATGAGGGGCTCATCACAAGAATCAAGGCGCCGAAACCGATAGAGGGAAAGAAACAGAATCCGGAAGTGGTGCAGCCTGGAATGGCAGTATTCCGAGTGTATCTGGCATTTGATAAGAGGTGTCCGGAAAAGGTCTGTTTTTATTTCCCAATGACGGAAAAACAGCTTGAGGCCCTGGAGGAGAAGTGCAGAACATATGACGTTGATGAGGTGGCAGACTATCTCAGCAATATCTGGGAATTGGATCAGTTCTTACCTCCAAGGCTCACATTTAGGGAGCTGAACCAGATTGCGATGGAGATACAGAACCTGGCGGATAAAACCACTGTGTCGAGAAAGAAACTTCTGGCTTCACTAGAAGCGGGGGTTCCCAGGGATGCAGATGCAGCGTGCCGGATTATTCGTAATTATAAGGATTATGTATTTCTCCCGGTTCAGGAGTTGTCAGCGGAGGGCTATGCAAAGTATCTGCTGAATTTACATCAGATTTACATCGAGAAGGAACTGGAACCATATGTCCGTCTCCAAGAATTTGGTTTGCAGAAAATGAAAGAAAACGGGCCGGTGGAGACAACATTTGGTACGCTGATTTGCAAGGCACATCCGATACAGGAACTGAGTCCGTCTGTTCAGGAGTTCCGTCTGTACAATTCATTGGCTGTAACCGCTTATTGGAATGGAAGTGAATCCTTTGTGCCGGAGCTTTTAAGCGGGGAGGAGCTTCTCTCATATGAAAGCATGATCCGGGAAAAGATCCAGGCCAGCTTAAAAAGCTGCCCCGAGAAGGGGCTGGCGGAATATCTGTTTTCTGAACTGCTTAAAAAACGGGTTGCATCCATGATGCCAGATGTAGAAGCATATGCCGGCAACCTTTGGGGTGTGCTTACAGTACGAACTTACGGAGAATTAAATGATCGGGAGCTGGCGGCTGTGATGGAAGAGTGGAAGGCGATGGCGGATAGCGGCTGGGGAAAAGAACTGTTTTACCGGCCTATTCGGTCAGAGAAGGGTGAGATCTATATTGGGTTCTGGGATACAGACAACAATGACAACCTGTTCATAAAAACGGAAGAGGGGTTTCGGCGGGACTGCCTGGGCGGAAGTCAGATTGGGCAGGAGCTGCAGCTTTAAATGTAAGTCTTTTAATTCAAGTTTTCAATGCTGTTCAATGTAAGCCCAGAACAGTGGCTAGACACAAAAAGAACAAATGTTCTAAAAATATATTGCGATCTCAAGTCTGCTCCTGTATAATAGCAATAGAAAGAGGAGGCGTCAGATTAGATGATTCGGTTATTTGAGTTTCGGGATTTGGATAGGATTATGGAGATTTGGCTGGAGGGGAACCTGAAGGCTCATCCATTTATAAAAGAGGAGTATTGGAGACAGAAGTATGAGACAGTCCGCTCAGTGCTGCCAAATGCAGAGGTGTATGTGTTTGAGGAAGACGGGGAGGTCCAGGGCTTCATTGGAATGGACGCAGAATACATTGCAGGATTATTTGTAGCGGAGGGACACCGGGGGCAGGGGATCGGCCATCAGCTGATTTCAGAGGTAAAGAGGAAAAAGCGCCTGTCATTGCATGTATATGAAAAGAATGCAGGCGCTGTGGCATTTTACCGGGCGGAAGGATTCCGTGTTGAGAACAGCATGACAGAGAAAGAATCTGGGGAGCAGGAGTATCTGATGGTGTTTCATGAGAGCGATGAGTAAAATGAGGGGCTCATATCATGGATAATGTAGAGTGGTGATTTAATCAGCATCTATAGACATGATACTAGCGAATAGGCATTGTGGCAAAAGGGAATCCATAGTATGGATATAAAAAGGTTCCTGAGAGTCTGAGTGGCTATACACAGAAGAAATGCGAATTAATGAAGATAAGTTAATTTGAAAAAGTGGATTTGACAAACTACGATTTTATGAGGAATGATATGGAAAAATATGAATTGGTAGATATGCTAAAATTTGATAGAGCAGATTATTTCAGCTATTTTATGAGTGTAGGAACTACAATTGAGTTTACCGCTAAAGTTGATGTTACAAAGATGCTTGAAAGGTGTAAGAAGGACAAGCTCAATTTTCAAGCAGTTATGTTGTATCAGCTTTATAAAGTAGTAAATACCATAGAAAATTTTAAGCTTGATGTTTTAGAGGATAAGTTAATCAAATGGGACAAGATAGTGCCTACGTTTTCTTCAATGAATAAAAACAGTAAATTATTTTGTACTCTTTATGCAGATATGCAGGAAAATTGGGTGGATTATAATAAACAATACCAAAAGACAGTAGAAAATTATGCAGATTCCACCACAATTGTTCCACAAGGGAATTTGCCTGAGAATGTGTTTAACGTATCTTGTATACCATGGCTGCATTTTGAGCATTTTTCTTCAAACTCAAAGGCAATAGAAAATAAGGTGATAAAGATGATTACATTCGGAAAGTACGAACAAATAGATGGGTGTTTTATCCTACCATTGACGATACAAATATCCCATGCAATTGCAGATGGATATCATGTGGCTTTATTTTTCGAAAAATTACAGGAAGAATTGAACTTAGCATAAACGTTTCAATTTCTGATTTTTATAGAAAAGAAATATGTTATTAGATTGGCAGCTTTTTGAAACATACCATAAGTTTTTTAATGTATGGGAGGTGGCATTATGGCAACCTGGAACCCATGGCATGGATGCAGGAAAATTAGCCCCGGGTGTCTGAACTGCTATGTATACCGTAGAGACGCTGAATTTGGGAAAGACAGCAGCATCATAGCCAGAACATCCAGCTTTGATCTGCCGGTTAGACGAGATCGAAAGGGTATGTATAAATTACAACCGGATGGGGAATCTGTGTACACCTGTATGACTTCGGATTTCTTTGTGGAAGAAGCGGACGAATGGCGGCCCGAAGCTTGGAAGATGATCCGGGCGAGAGGCGACCTTCATTTTGTGATTATTACAAAATGGATTCACCGATTCCAGGTCGGACTTCCAAACGACTGGGGAGAAGGATATGATAATGTAACAATATGCTGTACCAGTGAGAATCAGAATAGGGTCGACTATCGGCTCCCTATTTTTCTGAATCTGCCAATCAGACATCGGACGCTGATCCATGAACCAATGCTGGAACGGATCGAGATTCGCAGGTATCTGGAAACTGGGTTGATTGAACAGGTCACCTGCGGCGGGGAATCTGGGCCAGAGGCCAGGATTTGTGATTATGCATGGATCTTAGATACCATGCAGCAATGTGTGGAGCATAATGTTCCTTTCTGGTTCAAGCAGACGGGCGCTAAATTCAAAAAAGGAAGCAGAGTTTATCATATTGAGCGGAAAGACCAGATGAGTCAGGCGGAAAAGGCTGGGGTGAATTACCAGTTTGGAAGTAATATGCTTCATCAGGATAGATAGGCTTGTATAAATTTATGAGCTCATCAAGAATAGTCGTACATAATGAAAGTGACCAGCACGGGTATCATTCAACTTGTCTGGTCATTTTTGTTAGGCAGAAGCTAGAGGACTGTTATGGCAAAGCGTTCGTTATTAAACGTTTTTTGTCTTAATAGCCCTTATTCTTATGTTTGCATATAATGAGGCAGGTAATATTTAGAAAGACGGCAGTGGAAAATGGAAAGGATGTGTGCTTTTCTAAATAAGAAACGTAAGTGATTCATAATGAGTAGGCTGACCAGAGCCCAATTCTGTGAGATGATAGACTCCTAGAAGAATCTACTCGAAAAACTTTGAAAACCTTTAGAAGTTTTTCAAGTAACTCAAAGGAGGCTATTCACTATGAACGAAGTCGTCGAAGTACGCATGGCCAGTTGGCAGGCCATGGTTCAAAATCGTAATGCCAGCGGCTTATCCGTCAAAGAATGGTGCACCACAAACAATGTCAGTGAGTCACAGTATTACTATCGCCTCAGGCAGCTTCGCAATGCAGCGCTAGCCGCAGCAGGCCGGACATCCGCAGTAAATACAGGTGGATTCACTCAAATCCCCCTCCGCCCTGCAGATACTTCTTCCTGTGTTGCTCTCCGGATCCGTCATGCAGATACTGTCATTGAAGTCAGCGGTGATGCTCCGGACAATATTCTCGCTTTTCTTAAGGCGGTGCTCACCGATGTTGTCTGAAATTAGTGGCTTTGAGGCAATTTATATCTATGCAGGTAAAAGTGACCTGCGTAAGGGCATTGATGGACTGGCAGCTCTTGTAAAGGAGCAGTTCCACCTCAGCCCTTTTCAGAAAAATGTCCTCTTTCTTTTTTGTGGAACCAGATCCGACCGATTCAAAGGGCTGATCTGGGAAGGCGACGGCTTCTGCCTTGTCTATAAGCGTATAGAAGCCGGTCGTCTCCGCTGGCCCCGCAGTCACCAGGAGGCTGTACAGATCAGTCAGGATGAGCTGCGGCAGCTCCTTGATGGTATGACAATACTGGAACGTTCGACTGTAAAGAAAATCAATTGTATGGATGTATTCTAAAATGTTCTAAAACGAAATTCTTTTAATCCGTGGCATTTTCCATGAGATTCTGGTATACTTTTCTAAGTTGAATTTAGGAAGGGAGATCTCTGGCCGATGTCTGTAAGACTGAACGAACAAGAACTATCGAACATTGACAAACAAACATTGATCAGGATGTATCTAGGACTTCAGGACTCTGTGGAGAAACTCAGCCAGAGTATTGATATCCTTACAGAGGAGGTCATCAATCTCCGTCAGCATCGTTTTGGACGTTCCTCCGAAAAGGGCCTGACAGACGCTGAGGGGTATGCTCAACTGGGCTTCGTATTTAACGAAACCGAGATGACGGTTGATCTGAATCCGGATATCTCAGAACCTGCATTCGAAGAGATTCACCCGAAGGTTTACAAACGTGGAAAAAAGGTGATTGGCAAACGAGAGGAAGAACTGAAGGATCTGCCTGTAAGCCTGGTCAGCCATCCTGTCTCCGAAGCGGAGCTGCAGAGCGCATTCCCTGATGGAAAGTATAAGCAGCTTCCTGATGAAGTTTATAAGCGGCTGGCGTTCCATCCGGCCTCCTTTGAGGTGATCGAGCATCATGTAGAAGTCTTTGTGAGCACGGACGGCAGGACGTTCGTCCGTGGTGAACGTCCTGCTGATCTTCTGCGTAACAGCATTGTCACGCCGTCCCTTGCCGCTGGTATCTACAACGCCAAGTATGTCAATGCGCAGCCAATACAGCGATTGGTGAAAGAGTTTGAGCGCTGTGACGTTTTTCTCCCGGAACCAACCATGTGCCGATGGGCGAATGTCTGCTCAGACCGTTACCTGAAGCTGATTTATGAACATCTAAAGGGAAAACTCGACGACTACCATGTTCTCCATGCAGACGAAACACCTGTTGAAGTGCGCAAAGATGGGCGCCCTGCCGGATCCAAGAGTTATATGTGGGTATACCGGACCGGATCACTGGAAGCCCATCCCTTTGTCCTTTATGAATACCAGAAAGGACGCAAGGCGGATTATCCGAGACAGTTTCTGAAGGACTTCCATGGTATCTGTGTGACCGATGGATATGAGGTATACCATTCAATCGCGAAGGAACGGGAAACCCTTACGATAGCGGGCTGCTGGTCACATGCCAGAAGGGATTTTGCCGATGTGGTGAAGTCTGCGGGTAAAGAAAAGCTGTCCGTTCAGGAGTCGATCTGCTATAAGGCACTCCAGATTATCCAGACAATGTTCCGATATGAGCAGAGTTATGCGGACATGGCCCCCGAAGAGCGTCTGGAACAGCGTAAACAAAACGTCGCGCCACTGGTTGACGCGTTCTTCGGGTACCTGAAATTTGAGCAAAGCCGTGTAGCGCCAAAAATGAAGACCGGAAAGGCGATCAGCTACTGCCTCAATCAGGAGGCGTATCTGAGGGTGTTCCTTACGGATGGTTCTGTCCCGATGACAAACAATGCTACGGAGCAGAGTATTCGCCCCTTTACGCAGGGTAGGAAGAACTGGTATCTAATCGATACGGTTGGTGGAGCAGAGAGTAGTGCCATAGCCTATAGCATAGCAGAAACTGCCAAAGCGAATCATTTGAAGCCTTATGAGTATTTCAAATACATCTTGGAGGAACTGCCCAAACACGGAGCGTTTGAGGACCCCTCTTATTTGGAAGAACTCCTTCCGTGGTCAGAGAAACTACCTGAATGCTGCCGGAAGAAACTGTAGCCGGATTTTTGATTATATTTGTTCACAATGCCGCCCATTGGGGCGGTTTTCTTTTTGGCGGGTACTCACTATGAATCACTTACTAAGAAACAAATGGGGCTTACAGCCTAAACGGTAAAGCTAGAGATAGGAGGCGATACAATGAATTTTTTAAGGGCAGAGTTAAAAAAGATACTTGATATGACTCAATACCGAGAGGAGGCGACATATATTGGAAGCTGTGGTTATGTGAGGGTAAATGAGGATGTCCGCATGCGTCTGGAGTTTTTCGGATCCGCTGCTACAACATATAACGGAATCATTATGACAATGATTAACCGAAAGGAAGGTACGATTGATACTAATGTATTGAAGTTCCAGGATATTTGGGGCAAGAAAGCAGTCAGCAATCCAAATTTTAAGGAGGGTATTGTCCCGCACATTTGGGAAAACAAAGGGAAAGCGTGGTATGTCTATAAGCCGAATCAGAAGGATTATCAGTTATTGGCGGATGAAATCAGCCAATATGTCGGACTGTTTCAGGAGGCTGAAATGACTCAGGGACAGCAAATGAACATGTGAATTTGGGAACCGGGTGAGGTTGTGCTGCGGAGGAGGTGACGGTATTCACTGCATAATAGAAGAGCGTAGATTGCTATGACGGGGAGATGCTGATGGGAATCAGTGTCTTTTTTTCTTTCTCTTGCAAGAGAGTAAAAAAAGAAGGAGGCAGAGTTCCGGCCGGGAAAAGATATCTGACTCTTTTTTGAATGGATTTAGAGCAGAAAGCGATAGAAAGAGTGAGGATGGCGTCCGAAATGTCCCTGCGGCATATGGACGCCCTTTGGTTGTAACAGACAGTGGAGGAAAAGACAGCGCGGTCTGTAGGGAAATTGTGAGGCGTGCCGGGATACCATTTGAGATTCATCATAACCTGACTACAGCAGATGCGCCTCAGACCATTTACTATGTGAGAGATATTTTCCGTAGGTTGGAACTGGAGGGGATTACCTGCTGTGTGAATTATCCGATATACAAGGGGCTGAGAGTTACCATGTGGTCACTGATTCCCATGAAAAAGTTTCCGCCAACGAGGCTGCAGAGATATTGCTGTCAAAAAATTTGTAAAGAGAACTCCTGCCGGGATCGATTTATTACTACCGGTGTGCGATGGGCGGAGAGTGTGAAGCGGAAGAACAATCGAGGCGTTTTTGAAAATTTTGTCTCGGACCCCAGTAAGAAGATTATCCTAAATAATGACAATGATGAGCAACGGATGCTGTTTGAGAGCTGCACATTAAAAGGGAAAAGAATCTGCAACCCGATTGTGGACTGGCGGGACTCGGATGTGTGGGAATATATACGCAGCGAGCGCCTGGAGATTAATCCGCTTTATGATATGGGATTCTATCGGGTTGGATGTTTGGGATACCCCATGGCAGGGAAGAACCGCTGGACAGAGTTTCGGTTATTTCCAACCTACCAGAGGGCGTATATTAGATCCTTTGGGAAGATGTTGGACGCTATCCATGCTGGTGGAGGAAAGACGAAGTGGAAAACAGCGGAGGATGTATTCTCGTGGTGGATGGAAGATGAGACCATAGAGGGGCAGATGAGTTTGTTTGATATGTCGGAGTGGACAAATGAAAATAAAACATAGAAAAAGATAACAGGAGCTGTAGTGTCAGCCCCATCGGAGTAACTGTGGCTTAGAATAGCAAATCAAGCTCCGGTGGGTACATAGAAAATTTTGGCTGAGTTTAGTAATTACTGCTAAGAATAAAGTCTTCAGAGATGGCTCTGAGGGTTTTATTGTTGGCACTAATTTTGCCAGCAATACATTTCTTAGTCTGAGATACGAAAGGTATCTTCAAATCTATAAATCTATGATATAATTCGAATACAGGGGAAGAGTGGGATGAAAGAACCATTCATAAACTCTGATATGGCAGGGAGGACAGCGTGTCCGCCCGGGGCCAATTCTGCCCTGTGGACATCATTTTTATACACTCGAGACATGTCGAGTCGGTAATAATGATGCGGAATTGTGGCCTGGATAAGAAAAATAAAGGATAGACTACAAAAGGTTGTGGTTTGAAAAAGAAAATGGAGTAAAAACAGGCTTAAAAAATAGTTAAGGAAAAGCAAATTTATTATATGCAATAGGGGGGAAATACATTGAAGATTGGAGAAAACTGTATATGTGGTTCAGGGCGAAAATTTGAAGTGTGCTGTGAGTTATATATTGATAAAACAATAGAAGATTATAAAGTAGAGTTGAAAAAAATAATAAAATTAATGCATATGAAGTTTTGCAACCGTTATAGCAGCAAATATTTGTTTAGTAATTTATTGGTATGTGGGGATTGTAGGGGAGGATTCAGGCGTAGAACGGAGCGTGGAAGATTGTGTGGAGATGTGGGACAAGGATGGAAAAAGGAAAGGCGGAGTGTGAAAATTCACCTACCTTGAACGCTTAATATGTAAGAGAGATGTTGGGAAATGGAAATGAAGAAATCTTTCAGATGGTAATGACAGGGTGCGTATGGCAAAATTAAGATGAAATGGATGCGGAGACTGTAAAATACAAATGATCGCATAATAAGCGGATTATATATAATTAGGAGGTAGAGTTTATGATATCAACAGATAGAAAGGGTGCTTATACTAAAAATCAGGAGTTAAACAGAGAAATATTGATATGGATAAATGAGCGTATATTATCGTTACTTGATATGTATGTGGATTTAGGAAATGACACAGGTTGGGAGTTTAATTATTTAAGTATCTGCTTTCCAAAAACTTTTATAGAAGATAGTGGAGTGTCGGAATGCTTACGGGTGTTAGATGATATTCATGATATTTTAAAATCAAGCTATATTCGAAAAGATTTGAGGCTATTATATAAATATATTTTGATAAATCTTATTGAGCATTATCAGGTATTATATGATGATGCCAAAATGTGCGGAGAACAGGATACTTGTAATAATTATTTTCCGCCTGTGCAAGAGGCGCTGGCGAGGAAAATTTATAAAGAATTTGGTTATGAGTTTGATAACGAGGCAGTAGATGATGAAATAGAGGAAGATGAAAATCATCCTCGTATATTCATAGAAACGGGGTTAGAAGACATTGATGGTTTATTTTGGGAAGATGTATTTGATGATACAGAAGTTGAAATTGATTTTATAGACCAATTTGTAGATGAAAGCATTAATAAAATTGAACAAGGAGAGATTGTACAGTGGGATCTTGAATATTATGTCGATTTAATGTCGAGAGCAACAAAAGAAAGGTATAATAAAATAAAACCACTGTTGACAAAAATTCAGGAAAAGTCAGTAGAAAGTGTAGCGGAGCGAATTGTTAGTGATCATGTTATCCCTGATTTAAAAAAGAGTCTAAAAAAAGATACACTTTTGAGAGATATCTGTACGGCATGTATATCATTACAAGGGATTCAAAAGAATATTTTGAAAGAAGAGAATGCTCGAAATACATATATAAGAGATATTTTGAGAAGTAAAGGATATTATATTGCAGATCAAACACTTAGAGGTAAATCTGCTGGCAAAAAACAACTTGGTGAATTGGATTTTGAAATTATGAAAACATCAGAAATACCATTTGCAATTTACGAGGCTTTAAATCTGAATAATTTTTCTAATAGTGGACAACAGTATTTAAATAATCATTTAAATAAATTATTAGATAATTATAATTCAATGGGAATCCCGTATGCTTTTTTAGTATGTTATATAAATTGTACAAAAGAAAAGTTTGGCGATTATTGGTCAAAATATTGTGATTATCTTAAAGGCTGCTCATGTGGATGTTTCTTATGTCATTTTGTATGCGAATATGAGCAAGTTGAGAATTATATAAGATGTATAGAATGTAATTATGAATGTGGCGGAGCATTTACAACAGTTTATCATATTGCAGTATGTATGAATGACTAAATTGGAACTCATTTCAAGTGAATAGGTGAGATATATTTACTACAAAAAAGAGGTATCTATCTCCTATGGAATTTATTATAAAATGGGGTAAGTGAGGTGAAATTAAACGGTGAATAAGCCAACTATACTTGTAAAATAAATTCTTTTGTCAGGTGATATAAAAATCTGTTCCATCGCATACGAAAACCGTTATTATATTGTAGCAAAAAAGTAATGAAAATAATTAGGACAGGAGGCTACAATGGATAAAAAGGAAATTGTTTTATTCACAGATGGCAATGTTGCGTTAGAAGTACCTATTACGCCGGAACAGGACACCGTATGGTTAAACCGAAATCAGATGGCCGAATTATTTGAGCGAGATGTAAAAACAATTGGAAAACATATTAATAACGCCTTGAAAGAGGAATTGCTAGATCAGACCGCAACTGTCGCATTTTTTGCGATAGTTCAAAAAGAAGGGGAAAGATCCGTAATGAGGCAGGTTGCTCATTATAATTTGGATGTTATTATTTCTGTAGGGTATCGAGTAAAATCCAAACGTGGCATCGCATTCCGTAAATGGGCAAATAAAGTTCTTCGCGATTACATAGTAAAAGGCTATGCAGTCAATGATAACCGCATGAATCAATTAAAAGAGGTAGTGCGGATTATGAAACGTACAGAAGAACAGTTGGATGCAAAACAGATTTTATCAGTGATTGAAAAATATAGCT